>OFOO01000012.1_pt1 | contig 17545 bp, 28 predicted proteins | sample 1542381 | NCBI WGS metagenome assembly OFOO01 (sample SAMN04958509, study PRJEB24370) | sediment metagenome | isolation source: lake sediment | place: USA: Lake Hill lake, St. Paul Island, Alaska | collected 2013
TAGAGATTGGAAAAAAGATAGAAAAAGCTTTGTGAGTCCAGAACCCTACTTCCCTGTATGGGTTCTTGGTTACAAGTTTCACAGGGTCTGCGGTCTAAGGCCGTGGGAGGATTTGCTGGGAGTCTCATGAGTTTTTCATAGATTTTAAGGAACGGTTGATGGAATTCTGTTCTTTATGCAACCGGGAAACGCCTGAGAGGTACTTGGAGAAGCACCATCTTCGACCACATTCTAGAAAAAACGAAAATGACTATTGAAGAAACAGTAAAAGAATATCAATGCTCTGGTTGTGTAAATGGCCACGATTTGTCTTGTTACAAAAAGGATGCCGGTGGTACTATTGGAAGGGCCTGTTCAGTACATTATCCAGGAACTTTTATCATAGGGGTTGGAAAAATATTGCTGGGAATGCCAAAAGGATTTAATCGTCTGGGAGCCTTCGATTGGAAAAATGTAGGATTCGGCATTTTTTCCACGTATGATGAATTCATTGCGGAATACCATCACATTCTCGATCAGCCCAAATATAGTGTACCGGTGTGGCGCTACCGGAATGAGGCTGGACACACGTTTCTCAGGATTTATAGTCCAAGAGTAAATGCCCCAGCTATCGTTGTAGTGCTTGAGGACTGCATAGACAAATTCACTTGCATTGAAATCACCAAACAGGATATGGAATACATGGATTAGGATAAACGGAAATGAACGATGATGACATAACCATATGGGATTGTCCCGAATGTTCTACGGGCAGGCTTATCCGAAGAACGAATAGCAGGACCCATGAGCATTTTTTAGGGTGTACATTTTATCCAAAATGCAAGTACACACAGAAGGAAGAGAAGCCTGATGCGGGATTACCTGATGCAGCCTCAGTGCGGGAATAAATGCTTGAAAAAATCTATGATCGGTTAGAAGTATACTCTCAATATGTTGATAAATTACCAGAGACCGACCGAGAATTTTATTATTATGCTGTTCGGAAAAGATTTAAGCAGAAGGCAATAGCCAAAATAATGGGGGTGACCCAAGGCGCTGTAAGCTCAAGACTCAGTAAAATAATGAAGCGGGTCAAATTCCTTGAAGTCATGAGCTCCTTTGACTTGGAAAAAATAGACGAAGATTTGGGAGATATACTTGACCCCTTTGAAAGAGAGATATTGAAACAACTGGCAGAGACTACCTGCCAAGAGGATACCGCCCGGAGAGTAAACGTCATGTTCAATACGTCCGGGAAAAAGGTCATGAATCAGGTAAAAATCAGACATCGGTTTCAAAAAGCATGGGCTAAATTAGTAGAAGCAAAAAATGAAAATATCAAAAAATACGTAACCCTTTTTGGCTTCATACAGGAAAACCTGTACATGATGCATGAGGTAAAATTACCTCAATTCGAAAGGCAGATCGTTCATGGACACGAAGATACTTAAGCAGTTTTGTAAAAATAATAAGACGGTCGGCGAGAAAATGGGTACTCTGTTCGAGAAATTCAATCAGATACAATACGTCCGGGGAAAAGAGGCTCCAATTCAGAGGGAAGACTTTGAGATGGGGCTTTTATTTATGGGTTCCAAAGTAGCCAAAAAATTAAAAGAAAATTGTCTGACATATCCGAAGGACCAACATGAAAAATTCATAAGGGAACAGGAATTTGCCAGTCAAAAATTTTGGAATCATGTCCATTCTATTACGGAACCACAGCCGGCTGTCACGGAGCCTCAGCCTTCTTTAGAACCTTCTAAAAATGTAACAGAGCTGGTTAAAATAGAGGAAGAAAAACACCCTGAGTCCATTCCCGAACTTTCTATTAACGATATGGAGTTGAAATGTTATGAGGGTCTGTTACCATCCAATTGGATTAGGATGACCCTGCCTGAACGGATAGATTTCACGAAGAAAGTTCATCATAAAGGATTCCGATCCTATATTTTTGATTTGGACAAAAAAATAGATGCCTATTTTAAAAAAGTTAAAGATAAGCCTACGACCGCTGATATGGCGATTTACGTTACACTCTTTTCTTTTCCGGCAGACAACTATTCTACTGAGGCAAAGAGCCTCTTGAAATGTTTTATAGATGTCCTGAATGACCTTGGCCGAGCAAGGTTACAGTACATCGAATGTAATGAACCCAAGACTGTTGAAGTAAGGGAAGTGAGGCTGTGATATGCTGGAGTTTAATGAGGATATTACCCAATGCGTTTATAAACTCCGGGATAGGTATAAGGATAAAAAGAATTGCGTAATCATGGCCTACCCGATTATAGAAATTATTAAATTTTGGAAGTTTCACAGCATGACTAGAGAAACTTCAACCAAACTATTCTATTCTCAGGCTACAAATAGTTTTGAGATGCAGGCTCCTGACCAAAAATTTTTCAGCAAAATATCATATTATGACTATAGCATGGCAGAAAGACGATGGACGCGGAACATGGGTCATCTATTTCCTTTGATAAGGGACTTGAAAATATGTGGCCTGTGGAATTATATTTCAAATAAAAACCTGATCATAATCAATGAGTACAATGAGAAGGCCAGTCCGGCAAAAAGACAAAAAGTCCTTAACCTTATTTTATCAGACTGAGGAGGAGCTGGAGTAATGCTAACTATCGCTGGGCACCTGTGGGTAAAATCACTACTGCTGGTATAGTCATGGGCCTGTGTGGGGGTCTTTCGGCATTAGCGGGTTCCGGCATTGGCATCGACTATTATATGTGCAGCTGTTGCGTGATTAGTTTTTCTATGATCTTATGCACGAAAAAGACTTGAATATTAATTTGGATTTTAGTTATGAAACTTATTGTACTGATAGGAAAAGGTGCGTTAGATGGAGTATCACCCGGCCAAATGACTTCAAAATGGATAAGGAAACTGCAGAAGCAGTAATGGTCATAACTGAAGATTTTTTAAGGGTTTTTAAAAACCAATACGCAGATTTAATGCCAAAGAAAGAAGACCAGATAATTTCGGATCGGAAGATTCTATGGAAAAAAGGCGGATATGCGGATTAATAAAATAATCAAAGACAGCCGAGCTAATGGCCCGGGCATTCGCTATACGATATGGGTACAGGGGTGCTCTATTCATTGCCCAGGATGTTGCAACAAGGATACTTGGTCAGTAGATGGAGGGTATAAGATGTCTCTCCACGACCTGATTATAGACATAAAACAGACCAAGGTGGGAGCTATAACCCTTACGGGTGGAGAGCCTCTCGATCAATACCACGAAGTAATTGACCTTCTCAGGGAACTGTCCCCTTGGCATGGTTATTATAACAGTAACGGTATACGTCCGGGCAATGGATATGACGTATTCCTGACCACCGGATATTCTTGGGATATTGTCAACAAATGTTTTCCGCTTATATCTAAACATGTAGATATACTTGTGACCGATCCATATGTGGAAGCTCTTCGTGACAGGTCTCCAACATGGAGAGGGTCAACCAATCAAACCATTCATTATCTCACAGAAAGAGCCAAAGCTTATAAAGAGACTCCTGTTCTTGCTGAAGTCATAATCGAGAATAATGGTGATGCAACCATAACCGGGTTCTCTATACCAGCCTCAATAATTCCCAAGGATAAAAAATGAAATGCCCTAAATGTGAATCCATGCAATGCTTTGTGACCGATTCCAGAGGTCATAGTAAACTACCACGGGCACAAGGCCCGTGGCTTTAGACCTGGACCCCTGAACAGGTAGTGCTATTATGCAAAACCATTTCAAGTTCACAATCCGATCTTTCATGGGTGTTTACAGACCCCATCCTGCGAAAGCCTTGCTCCCGCAGGATATATCGATCACGAATGTTCTCGGAAGCCGTCAGGTCTGCATCTCCCCTGTGGCCGCAGGCCACACATCGAAATTGCAAACCAACACGGTTTCCCCTAGCAATATGCCCACATCTCGGACACCCCTGACTCGTATAGGCCGGGTTCACAGTCGTGGTATCAATGCCCTTCTCGGCAAGCTTGTAGCCCGCCTTGAACTGCAGAGACCCATAGGGCCACCTACAAACCTTCTCTCGAAGGTCTTGGCCTTTCTTCAGGGACGCCTCACGAACATTGCTAAGGTCTTCGAACACGACCACCCGAGCATTGGACTTTACGGCATAAGAGGTCAAGGCTTTAGAAGCAACATGCAAAAGATGTTCCGTAATGGCCCTTTCGCGGTGTGCCAATCGCCCCAAAAGGCGATGGGCGGACCGGGTACCTACGGCTTGAATTTTACTCCGTCGAGTCCTAATACACTTTCTCAGGTGATTAAGTTTACCGCCCGGAAAAAAGAACGGTGTAGTGTTGGAGGAGTTAGAGGCAACAAGCATACGCTTGATGCCAGAGTCCACTCCCACAATACAACCTGTCTGTCTTGGCTCCGGGACTTCTTTTTCATAGCTAAGAATCAAATACAGCTTGTTTTTGATTCTCTTAAGTTTCGAATCTTTCCAGCGATTAAAAGGCACGTAGATATGGTGCATGGAAATGCGTTCACCCCAAAGGGTGACGCCCTTCCCGGACTTATTAAAGTCACGTTTCCAAATGATCGGGAGTGTGGCATTCTTGAAGACGGCCAGCTCCCATCTTTTATTGGACTTGGCGGACTGGTACATTGCGGTTATTTGCTTGCAGATACTGCAGGCAAGCTGACTGGGCAGATGAAACTGGCCACGCAGAGTCGGGTAATAGAGCTTGGCAAGGCGATTGGCATTCAGTTCTTTGGAGTTGAAAGCCAAAGGCGAGAGCCAATTCAGGGCTTGGAGGTAATTTTTGATTACCTCGGAGGCCTTGTTGGAGCCTTTAATTTGGATTTTGGAAGTTCTGATAACTTTCATTACGTTGGTTCCTTTATACCTACGTAGGGAATATTAATAGATAATTTTCAGGAAAGGAGAAGAGTGGTGGTTGGTTCAGGAAATATCTTTATCTGGAAGATTTGATATTTCGAGGACTCGCTTCCTCCACGGGCACGAGGCCCGTGGTTTCCGCTCATAAAGATCATGAAAAATACTACTCATACTCGTATATCCAGTGGCGCTCTTGCTGGTCTTGATTTTCTATGTGGACAAACCGGAGACAATAGGAGAAATACCATAGACAGAGTTGTCGTGTTTGCAATTAAGGAATTGAGTGCATTCAAAGATCGTGCTAAATATCAAGAGGTTCTAAAGAAGTGGGGAGAATCTACTCGAAGACTGATAACAATGCCCGGTGAGAGCGTTATTGTAGGCGGTTTACTTTCAGGGAGGTAACATGGGATATATAGTCAAGGCTCGGTTTTTTGCCGAGGATGATAATTTTGGCGAAAGTTATGTAGTTCAAAGCGACAACGGTGCTCGTGACTTGCGTATGGAAATTGGCGAACGGGTTATTCTCGAACCTTGTAAACCGCCAGTTTCTTTGGAGTCACCGGGCACAGTCAAACAACAACCGCAGCCCGAAATGGTGCGCACTTTAGATCGGTGGGATGGGGCCTTATCAACCCTTTGCTATTGGGTCAACCAGTGTGTCGATAAAGTAAATGAGATGGCGCACCACATCGGGCGGGTGCGGTGACGTTGGCTGCAATAAATCGCGCTCTTAATTTATAGCCGGGGCGCAAGACAACGCGGCATCGTGCCGCGAGAAGAAAGAAAAAACAATGACGATTTCGGAAAAATTTAAACGTCTTGAAAAAAGAAGAGTGGAACTTGCAGCTTTAATTCCAAAAGCAGAGTATGAACTTAGAATTTTATCCATCGAATTAAATAATGTTTTAACGGAAATGTCAATTATAAGGAACATTTTAAATAAGAACAAATTGGAGTAATAAATGGAACCTGAGCGTAATGTAAAATTAAGGAAAACTTTTGACGAATGTCCTCTTTGCGACGAAAAGCGACCTTGTTCTTGCGATAAATTGAAAGACAACAAGTTGTCGTGTTTTATTACGCTTGCAGATTTACTCGAAATTTTACATAAAAAATTACCGCTTTCTTATGTTCACGAAATAATGTCGGATGTGAATAGGAGAACAAAAAAATTAAATGATTAACACTAAGCGGGATGAAAAAAAAGATACAAGTTTGAATAACGTAAAGCTATTTCTTGAAGATACATTTTCAAGCGGTGTATCAATAGAAAATGTTTTTGATAGCCTTGGTGGAAATTTTAGTGGGCTTGTTTTTTTCTTGCAATCATTCGAGGTGTGGCTTGAAAAACGTACAAGCCATGAAAGATTATCCCCAAAGGCAACAATGCTGGTAGCCATATCAAAATGGTGTGTAGAACACAAAATTAAAAATGTTTCCGTGGCTGATTGCCAAGAATTAATACAGAAAATAATTCAATGATTTATTATATAAAAGAAGCCCTGGTTTTATCAGCAAAAGGCTTTTTAGAACTTGCCCGACTTCTTTATATTCTTTGGATTAAAAGGTGGTTTTTATGAACGATAATAATGATGAAGACGAAGCGACTTTTGCACTCAGGCAAATGGAAATAATGGAACTTTTTGTTGAAGAACGCGGGTATGATTTGCAAAAAGAAGCGTGGAAATATTTGCGCAAACTTTTGGGATTAGAAAGTCCCACCATGCGGTCATTGCGAGTGGCCGAGGAGTACGCGCAATATCTGAAAAAAGAAATTAAGAATCACACGTCCTGTGTGAAGAGCGCCCCGGAGAACACTTCGGAAGCGCGATTTACAGCAGCCAACACGGCAAGTACGCCATTGATATCCCCGGAGCCACATCTTGGCCCGCGAGAGCCGATGCACGGCGATGCTTTTGTTGAGTTTGTAGACGAGTAACGGCGCACGTTGCCGGGAACGTTGGTGTAAATGCCGTTTGCCTTTAATTTATAGGCGCGGCGGGAGGCAATATGGGTGAAATGGCGGATTATCTCTTAGAGCAAGCTGATGCTGATGTAAACGGAGTGCTGGAAGCGCCGCGCAAAACTGGCGGTAGCAAACAGCACATCCACCAACATACGCAGCCCAAAATCTGCGCTCACCATGTACAGTTCGAGGACTGTGTTTTCTTTCCGGGTGATGTGTCGTGTGGTGAGGAAGCATGTGCTGCCAAGCCGCGCAGACTTCGGGCGGGTGCGTAACACGTTGGGTGCAATTCGCGCCCGACCATTTGATAGGAGTTTTGCTAATGTCAACTATTATACGGTGTGATTGCGGTAAAGAAGCATATGCGTGGCGCACAACTCGGTGGGGTCGCGACGCTGTGTGCCGAGATTGTAATCGCGGTTATCCTCACGAAGGTTCGTTCGAGCCTTTTGTGCCCTGGTCGCCGCAAAACTCAGCAGACAGTGGAGCGGGCGCGAACAACACCCAACAAACCAAGGACTTCTTAAATTTATTATAGGTGGCGCTTATGTCAATGGAATTTGATTGCGATAAGTGTGGTAAATTGTCGGGTCGGTACATCATCTTGTGCCCAACATGCGCCACGGGAAATACGGTAGGTACTCAGCCCACAGACGTACAACAGCTAAAGGCTGAAATTGCCGCTCTTGTGCGTAATCTTATCTTGTCAATCAACGCTTGCAATAAAGAGCGTGTTGAGTTTACTATTGAAAAGATGCGGCAACTATCAGCCGTTTAGCACACGTTGTCGGCCATAGCCGAATTTTATTATAAGGAGGCGCTTATGCCACGATGTAGAATGTTAAGCGAGTCTTGTTTATGTATAAAGTGTGGGTTGCAAGGTACAGAACAATGCGCCTCCAAAGCTGTGGTCGAGCAACGATCCGACAACAGCGCTATGCTGAAATTGCCGACACTGGAGGAATGTGTTAAACAGGTTCGTCATATTTGGAACGAAGAGTATGTCACTACGGAGGTTAGTGAGGCTATCGAGGCTATTCTTGATTTTATAGGTCGGCAAAATCAGCAGTAGCGCAAACGTTGGTGGAAATAAATTTTCTTTGGAGATTATATTATGTCTGTTCACGGTATTTGCCCTAAGTGTCTTGATTATGCTTTTGATGATGAGTTGTGTAAATGTCTCGGTTGTGGTTATCGACCAGACATAGAACTGGTGGAAGAAAATTTACATCCACCAACAGACAAAGGTTGCAATGGTGACACGAAATCTTAAAACGAGCGTCTGGAATGGAAACTACCAGCCCCATCAAGCCAGTTCCGAAAGGTTCGTGGGTCTTGGGTCAGATCGTCAGTAAAACGTGTCACCACTACAACCGTTTATCGGACGTTGGCTGACATTAGAAATTTCTTTTACATTGAAAGGCGGCACGAATGAGCAACGACACATTTACTAACTTTGAAAAGCTGTACGGTACTACCGAGTTTTTGAAGGCCATAGTTTCTATTCAAAATGAAATACTTGTTCACAAAGGTTTAACGACTTCGGATGATTTACGGTCACGGCTTCAAACAGAGTTGATATGTCGTGCCGCAAGAATTAAGGATGAAATTTCTGACGATCAGCCAACACAGCAAGGGATGCCAGAAACGCAGGACACTAAGGATTAGATTTTATTATAGGCGTTTCCAGCACCCATTGCTGGGACGTTGTAGTCAATTTGAGGAGGCTTTTATGTTGGTAGCAAATTTGACAAGACGTAACTTTGTGCGCGATTCACTGGCTGATTGCTATTGCGGAATGGAAGATGCTGTTGCTGGCGATTATGTCAAATTTGAGGAAGCTATGGAAGCCTCCTCAAACAGCCTACAACAGCTAAAGGCTGAAATTGCCGACAAGAAAGTGGAATCAAATCAAGTGTGTGATTATTGTGTGCGTAGTGTTGGTGCTAAAGTGGCTTGTAGTTTTTCAGTTCAAGATTTCTCATGTTTTAGAGGTCGGCAACTATCAGCCGTTTAGCACACGTTGGTTGCAATTTGTGAAAGGAGCGATATTATATGGCAAATTTCAGAATATTTGTGCTTAGTAGTTGCGATTGTGATTGTGATATAGTTCAAGGTGGGGATGGGGTGTATTTCAAATTTGCCGACACTAAGGAGCTTTCACAAACAGACAACCAACAGCTAAAGGCTGAAACCTTGCGCTGTAAGGAATGTGAAACGTACTATGGGTAGCGATTACGAGGATTTACATAAATGTCGTAAATGTGTGTGGTATCCAGATGTTCACGACTATTTTATCCAGCGCAAGGCATCAGCCGTTTAGCGCACGTTGTGGTAAATAAACGCCGCTTTTGAATTATAGTCGGCGGCAGGAGAGTAAGCTATGTGGTCATTACAGTTTGATAAAAACTATGGTATTAACAAGCGTACTGGTTGGACTATTCATCACCGTGGCATTTGTGAGGTTGAGTTAGAAAAGTCACTTTTGGTTGCGTTGGTGAAGTGGGGATGCCGCCGAATAAGAAATGTGGTAGCGGCGTTTACATCCCACAACAGCGTTAGGGATGTAATTTGCCCTACCTGTAAAGGGGCTGGATTTACTCCTAATATTTTTGATTCTAAAATTAAGGTTCCGTGTATTCTATGTAACGAATCGGGCAAACTACACCCGTAACGCGACACGTTGGCAGAAATAAACTGCCGACCATTTTATAGTCAAAAACATTATTGTTGGAGGTGTTAAGTGGAGGCTATCTGGAAACAATCATTAGAATGTGCCGAACATCAGGTTGTTGCTTTACCGAGGAGGTAAAAATGTGCTCTTGGCAATGTGGCGGTTGTGGCGTTTGGTACTCCTATGCTGTATCAAGCTGTAAGTGTAGCGAGTATCGGCACATTTTAACCTCAACTGGCGGAAGCGCGCCACACATCCACCAACACACGCAGCCTGCAATTGCGGCGGACAAGCATTGGTGTGATATGTGCGGTTTTTCCGGTACGAAACAGATGATTCATCAACATAAGTGTGTGCCACCGCCGCAACAGCAGGCGAGTGCGTGAAACGTTGGTTGCAATTTGTTTGCGACCATATAAAGGAGCGCAGCAATGTTTAATTTTATCAAGCAGTGGTTTCATAAACGTAAAATGTATCGAGCCCTTGGTATCAAAGGTTCGGTGCTTAAAGAGGGTCACAAGTGGAGTTCGAGCAGTATTGCTCTTAAGGAATTGGAGAGGCTCGATACAGAACGTGCTAACTGGCTGTATGCTGCGCTTAGGCTAAGGAGCGCAAACAAACAGCAACCAATAGCCCCATGCTGTTCGGTCGAAGACTCCCACATTTCTGAAGCAGAAACGTCAGCATAGGGCGGACGTTGTAAGAAATTTATGCCACTCTGATATTCAGATGTTGGCGCAGGAGAACAAATCATGAGTGAACGATTAACTGTTTGTAATAAGTGTGGTTCCAGAAGTTTAACTACTTTGAGAGTTATTAATCCTGATACTACAGATATGACTATGAATGTTAAGTTGAAATGTAATGATTGTGGAGAAGAAGGTATATATCAAGTAGCTTCCAATCATTATCGAAAACAAAGACGGCGCGGTTTTATACGATAGAAAGAATGCGCCAACGTAAGAATAAGGAAGTGGCATAAACATCTTACAACAGTGCTATGCTAAAATAAAAACAAGTTTAGTAGTTAAAATATTATAGGTTTTTACTTCAGCATAGCACGGACGTTGTAAGAAATGCTCACCATTTTTTGAATAATAGGTTGGCGCAAAGGAGTTACAATGGAGTATTGCTTCAAATGTGGCAAAGAACTTGATTGCGGTCTTTCACATATATTTTGTGGTTATGGTTATTGTATTAGATTTTGTGCCCTTTGCTGTCCAAGAACTTATGACGAATCATACTGCGAGTATGAGCACGAAGATGCGCCCACAGAACAGTAAGGAAATGGTAAGCACATCTTACAACAAATGCATGGCGGGGAGTACCCCAAAATTTGAAATGGCGGAGGACGAGTGATTCGAACATTCAAACCCTTTCGGGCGTCAGTTTTCAAGACTGATGGATTGCCGTTATCCTAGTCCTCCAAATTGTAGGTCTTCCTATTAACAATATAGGAGATAGTTGATTTGCAGGTTTCATACTTTCCAGCCAACTGTCTCAAGGAGAAACCTTGATTCTTCTCCTGCCTAATCCGGTCAATTTGTTCTGGAGTAAAACGTCTTACTTTTTCCGCGCCTTTTACTGCTTTTGATTTTCGAATAGCCAATGGAATGTCAAACATATTCTGACTGTGTGTTCCTATTAAAATGTTGTCGTATGCATTGTTTAAGGAATTCCCGTCCTTATGCCTAGATTCAATACCCTGCTTGAATATTTCTTCCCCATATTTTTGATAGGCTTGCAAACGATGCACAAAGACTGTAATAGTTTTTTGATGAAGTTTAGTCCGGAACACCAAATAACCGCCAGGATTCTGTAACCCAATTTTACGGCCGTCACGTACAACGTCTCCGTTCTCTGAGACACGATACCCCAAAGAAAAGGCATGGAGCAGATGATCGTTGTATTGAGACATGAATAAAAAATAATTATTGGTGGACAAAAACTGGCAAGGAGGGGATCGAACCCCCGACATCCAGGTTAACAGCCTGGCGTTCTGCCGCTGAACTACTTGCCAATGAAATTGGAGTCCCGGGACGGAGTCGAACCGTCGATAACGGATTTGCAGTCCGCGTCCTTAACCACTTGGATACCGAGACATGAGACTGGCTGTATTGAGAGGCCTCCAACACTTTCACCCACAACTCAGTGGCCACCAAGTCACAGGATCCTGGGAGCTTTGTACGAAGCTCCACCCCTCAATACGAGCCTTTGAATTGAACTGCTCTTCTCAACCACGTACAGTATGCGACCCTACGCGTTTGTCCTCACCACGAGCACCCCGCATCATAGGCACCATGGCCTGAGTATCGAGAAAGAGCAGAATTTATAGTGGGCTCCAGATGCCTCCAAAGCCCACCTTGAACCATACCCGAGTTGTCTGTACAATGCATAACGCCCACCACGGGCATTATCCCCGCTGGAAACAATGCATGCTCCCAGCGGGGACAGCCGGAGTTGAACCGGCCGCTTTAGGTATGAAAAAATTTAAGGTTGCATCCGAGTCATCATTGCAGATTTTTGCTGTTTGTACACAGTTTTCAATACTGTTGGCTTTACCATTCGCCCATCCGCCCGTAAATTTGGGCGGAGAAGGAATTGAACCTCCAAAACAAATGTATGCAACAACGGTTAGTAGATACAACCTTTATTTTTCGTAACAGTCAAGAAAAGAGTGCCACCCGAGTTTCCCATGCAAATTTCCATTACGGTTTGAAATGACCGCTGCTCTACCGACTGAGCTAACTCGGCATAAAAGCGCCGAGTTCTGGATTCGAACCAGAGACCTGCGAAAATGTATGCATCAGAGGTTAGTAGGTGACACTTTCTTCTTGACTGTTGATAAAAAATTGGGAGATGAAGGAGTTGAACCTAGTTGTGCAACCGCCTATCATATTTTTACGCACAATGGATTTACAGTCCACCGATAGGAGCATCTCCCTTTTAAAGTCAGGGAATTATGTCCAGCCCCTATCTAAGATATCCCCACGCTTACACGCGATAAAGAAACTCCTTGAGTGTCATAGAAACTTCTCTCCTTCTGTTAAGAAAATTTGATTTGGTGCGGTCGGGGAGATTTGAACTCCCAAGAGCTTACGCCCGCCAATCTCTGAAACTGGTATGTATACCGTTCCATCACGACCGCGTTTTTAATTGCAATGGAACAGGATGGATTCTAACCATCGACCTTCTCCTAGGGTCTTTCGACTCATGGGAGATGCTCTGAACAACTGAGCTACTGTCCCAAATTGGTGGAGCTGGACAGCCTTTTTCTTGATAATTTGGTGGAACCAGAGAGATTTGAACTCTCAACCTCTGGTATGCAAAACCAGCGCTCCCCCAATTAAGCTATGGCCCCATGAATTTAATAGGGGGAGGCTCCTTTTGGGAGCGCTCCCCAGACGAACAAGGCAGGTACTTGACAAATGGTAGCGGGGACTGGATTTGAACCAGCGTGCGAGGGTTATGAGCCCTCTGAGGGACCGCTCCTCAACCCCGCGATAAATTAGCGGGCCCAGTGCCTCCCCTGGAACACCGTAGGCGATGGCCTTCCACCCGCAGTGAATTATAGAAACGGGTGCCACAGGGGCTCAGTCCCTGTAACAGGACACCCGTGAATTTTCCGCAATCGAAATTCATGTGCTTAATTCTGATTGCCCGTCAATGTCAAAGAGTTCTCACCATTGCCAGTGCTCTCGCATCCTCTGGCCGGGTTCTAGCCGATTTATCACAGTTTCTTACTGTGAATCGTGGGGTGATTCCACGCTTAAATTTTTTGGTCGTAGGACTGAGAATTGAACTCAGGACCTGTACCTTATGGGGGTACCGCTCTAAACCAACTGAGCTATCCTACGGATACATAACAAAAAAAGCCCCCGGGTCGTTTTCCCCAGAGGCTTTTGTGATTTTTGTCTTTTTTAGACCGCGTTACACAGTAACCTCTGGGATTTTGGTTTTCACTGCGTCGCGGTTATAATTCGATCCACAAATACTCCGCAGTGATATTTCCCACGCCTTAAGGCTTGTACCCAAATGCATGGCAAAGACCACCGTGGACGGTAGTCTAAACTGCCTGGTAGATAAAGTAGAGCGTTGCACTTGTTCAATCCTTAAAAAGCTGGTTACTAAAAAATCAAGGCACAAAGCCCGCAGATTAAAATATACAGTAAATGAAATGTTTTGTCAACAACTATTTTCATTTTTGTCGATTTCTCCTATGAAAAATATTTTTTGATCCCTCTCGTTTTATCGGAAAATATATCAAAACACTTTACATAAGAAAAATAAATTTGATTACTTGTATGAAAATAGTGTATATTATATGCATAAAGCTCTTTGATAATTGGGGGTGAATTAGATTTCGACAGAATAGTCGAAAAAATAATTGCATGTGGAGGATGTCGGTTGGCCTCGTTAATAATTCCGACAAAAACTAACTGCCAAGAACAATGGCGCAGTTCTGGGTGCCAAGTTTGCTTATGGCTTTGCGGCCATGTGCGGCTTGACCACTCAGGTCGCCGTTGCCTGATAAAGGCAACAAAGATTTAGGTGGAGCCACAGCAACCTGAATTTTATTATATGTGGATTGGCTACCCGAAGTACATGGGAGAGAAGGGATGCCGAGATGACATTCCATGTCATTTATCAGAGCAAGGTTGCAGGTAATCGCTCGATAATTGTAAGGAGAACCTGATAAACATGTAGCATATTATTTTGAAGCTATTTTGGACCAGGGGGCGGTACCCTGCACCTCCATTTTTAATCCCTCTTAAATTTCCCTTCGGGGAGCAACACTTTGGACAACAAAATAGTGCCGTTCAGGTCAAAAGCTGACCTGAACAGGGTCATGCCATTTCCGGTATATCAAGCACATTGTGACGAGAGACGATTCGTATATGCTGGCAAACCGGGTCGGTTCGATGTGTATTGCAAAATGGGCCCGGACAGGTGCAATATAGAAGTCTGCCCAATCTGGAACTCCGATAAACTGACCTCTTCAATCCCAGAGCCTGTAAAAGCCCCAGAGCCTCCTAATGACAAGTCCCTGCGGGAAATTAATCTGAGCCTCAGAAACAAAGCACCAGCCGACGGATTTGCTCAACAATGCGTGGCACATGGTATAAAGAGAAGAGAACTGTCTTATCCATCCGGCAACAAGGCAACTTAATTATTTTTCGTATTGTATTGTTGGCCAATCCGGTTGATATGTGCTTGGCCATTTCTTGCCTTTGACTTCATATTTCTTCGAGAAGAAGGCAATCTGTGGCCGAGCATTTTCGGGTATTTCTATTTCCGTGTCCATGTTTTCCTCATAATCCGCTGCAGCCAAGACGTTTCTTTCCACATCGGTTTCTGTGCTACAGCCTACTATGACCACGTCTGATCGTGCCATGGCATAGTGCAGAAGCTTATCTGATGGGTAAGTCATGGGCAGGATGCCCCGGGACATGACTTTCATGGCTATCACACCCATGTCCTTGGAATAAGCCTTCTTCACGGCCACGTCGTAGAACGGGATGGCCGGGTTGATGGCGATGAGCATGGTGTCGAAGTTATACTCATCCATAAAATCAATGAGTATAACCGGATCGTAATGACCGGTTATTCCAATGAATCCTATCTTCCCGGATTTTCTAGCTTCTTCCAGAAGCTTAATTGCCCCGTCTTTTTTAAAGACTGCTTTGTCTTTCTCATTCTCAATCGTGTGTAACTGGATAATATCGATGTAGGACGTCTTTAAGAGGCCAAAGGACTCGTCCAATTCCTTCTTCGCTCCTTTGTAGTCCCTGCTCCTGACCTTGCTCGCAAGGACTATCCCGTTGCGCCTAGAGCCAAGGGCTTTGCCATAATATTCACGAGATGGTCCATACATGGTCGCCGTGTCGAAATAGGTCACGCCTAGGTCCAAGGCTTTGTTAATCAGGTCTGATGCTTCCTTTTGTCGGTCGGGTATCTCAAGAAGCGCCTGCCCGCCAAGGCCGAACCCAGTGACTTGTAGACCGGTTTTCCCAAGTCTGAGAATGGGCATGAACCTAGCACGTTCCCTGAGTAGAAATTGACTGACGGCTTTGATTGAAGATGGCATAGATTTTATTTTTCAAATATTAATAGAGTAACATTTAATCGTTTAATCATTAATAATCAATTGATACATTGGAGTTATACTATGGCTATAAAAGTTTTAATGGCACCGACATGGGAACTGGCTCAGACCCTAGATGCTGAAGTAACGGTCGAGGCCGAGTACGGGGCGAACATCAAAGAAGGCACCAAGAAGACCCTGGCACACCATTCGGGCAAGTACAAAGGCGGGCCGGCCGTGTCGACCGTGAAGCCGGCGCCGATTGGGTCGGGCACCATACTCGTGTCCCACCTTGACCTTGACACCATCATAGCCTGCATGGATCTTATGGGCATGGGGGACAAGATCTCCGACAGCTTCAGGAAGATATCAGGACATGTGGACGTGAAAGGCCCCCACCGACTCGGGGAACTCGACCTGTCCAAGGAGGACGAGGAGAAGATACACGCATGGTGGGCAAAGGAAGAAGCCCTGGAACGAAAGCCCCGCGACAAGATCTCCGATGTCACAGAGGACATAAAGAAGGCCGGCGACACCATCAGCAAGATCATGGCCCACGACCCAGAGCACATCGAACGTGGGAAAAATCTGAAAGAAAAAGGGGTCGCCCTTGAAAAAGAAAGCTTCGACAAGGTTGTCGGAGACGTTATAGTCAGGAAGTCCGGCCAGTTCGTCAATCACTTGTACAACCACGAGGGTAAGACATATAAAGGCGTGTCTGCTTTCAGCACGAAGTTCAAGTCCGTGACCATATCCCTCGAAGGCCCTGTGCCTGGCGTGTCCTGCGCTAAGATCGTCCAAGGACTGTGGGGACCAGAAGCCGGTGGCCATGACGGGATAGCCGGTAGCCCTAGGGGCAAGGACATGACTGAGAAGGACGCGGAGGACGCGGCCGAGGCCCTGGACAAGGCCATGAAGGGCCAGACGGAGAAGAAAGCATCTTTCACAGAACCCGTAGACTGGGTGGGGAAATATCTTTCAATATGAAAACCGTTGCCAGCATATTCCGTACGATATCCGCGAAGATATCTGACCCTTCTTCGACCTTGTTCTGGTCAAAGATGATAAAAAAAGATTTTGGTATTCAATGTGGGATAACCAAGAGCATGGATGCCCCCCATCTCATCTTGAAACAGGCGTATGACATTCTGGAAAAGATGGGGGTGCCGTTGGTGAAGGCGTGTGGGGTAAATAAATTATTTTTCAGCGACAAGATGGGCGAGAGTAAAGCTTTTTACCCTAATCACGGTTTTTATCATGACGGCTCTGTTACTCTTAATGCGAATATCTTTCTTAACCCTGATAAACCAAAAGACTTTACATATCGTAATAAAACCATGAATAGAGCCGAACAGACTATTTACCATGAATTCTTTCACGGCTACGATGAGTATCACGATAATATTTCTTTGAAACCGTCATGGTTAAAATTGTCGGGCTGGTCTGAAAAGCCTCGTCCAGGGCTTCGAAGAATTATTATCAAAGAGCCAAAAACACCTAAAGTTACCGGCGAGTGGTTTTATTCTCCAAGTTCAGGATTTTCAAGGTTTTACGCACATAGAAACCCGTGGGATGATTTTGCTGACACCGGAAGTTATTATGTTGCTGGTCTTAAAGGAAAACTACCTGACAATAAAATCGAATATTTTGATAATCTACTGTCCAAATACCTCGATTAACTTTAATAATTCCAAAAACGCACGTATCATTTATATAAGGGCATTGAGAGGATTTGGTTTAATAATCTTCTAATACCTATACTATGTGTATGAGGAAGAAAAAACTTAAAAGAACGAATCTGAATCTGACCAAGGAAGAATATTTGCTTCTTCAGCAAGAAGCAGAAAATAAAGGCATTTCAGTTTCAGAACTATTGAGAAGAATCGTGGACGAGCATTTCAAAGAGAAAATAGGAAAAAATGAAAAATTTCCATCTTGAATGGACTCAGTCGTGTCAACTACCCA
>OFOO01000013.1_pt1 | contig 17337 bp, 34 predicted proteins | sample 1542381 | NCBI WGS metagenome assembly OFOO01 (sample SAMN04958509, study PRJEB24370) | sediment metagenome | isolation source: lake sediment | place: USA: Lake Hill lake, St. Paul Island, Alaska | collected 2013
ATCTACACTCTTTCCCTACACGACGCTCTTCCGATCTCATATGGCGCGGCTGAGACACTGGCCAATACAGTATTTACTAAGTTACATATGCTGTGGGAACAAACTCTAAGTGGCAGAAGGTATTTATACTTTAGAGCACTTACCTCACCTACATTTCTATATGCAGATTATTCTCATAATGACCCCAACTTCATATTTTCAATAGATTTTATCGTCACCAAGGAGAACGAGTAAGATGGCAATTTTTGTTAATAGAGGACAGCATATCTATGTTGGGGGATATTCACTGGCCCCCTATTTCGCACAGGCCACGTTACAGTGGGATTCTGGAGAGGTGGATAAGACCAGTCTAGCTGACACCACTCGAACATATATAACGGGCATAGAGAAGGGTGAGATAAACCTGGATGGATATGACGACATGTTCGCAGGGTCGGGTAGCTTCGACGAACTATTCAACCCAGTCAACGGGACGGTTGTGAACAATATCTACTATACCCTGTGTCCACAGGGAGCTGGAACGGAAGGAAACCCCAGTTATACCATGCGTGGAACCAGGGTAGGATATGATAAGACGATGGCCTTGGGTGAGATGCTCAAGTTCAAGTGGAAGGTAGTGAATGACGGGGCGAGTGTAATACCTGGCAAGGTGTTGGCGGGCAACATCGTTGCTTCTGGAAACTCCAACTCCACCGGATTCAACTGGCAAGCTCTAAGTGCATCTCAGGTGATGTACGGGACACTGCATGTTACAACCGCTGGAACGGGGTTGGTTGTAAAGATTCAAAGCGATGATAATGGCGGGTTCTCTAGCCCGACAGATCGCATAACCTTCGCCAGCACATCAACGATAGGTCAGGAACAGCTTGCAGTGAACGGGGCGGTTACAGATACATATTGGAGAGCAATATGGACTAGAAGCTCTGGAAGTCCAGTGTTCACGGTGGTAGCGGGAATAATGTGAGAAAATGGTAGCTGATACCTATAACATAACCAGATGGGGGCTGTGTCCTCAGCCACAAAACGCATCAGGACAAGCTACGTTCACAAACGCAAGTACCAATGTATCACTATATAATGCCTCGGATTATAATGCCGTAAGTGCTGGTGATTTCATAATCTGTGAAGTGAGTTCCGCTGATTCGCTCTATGCCGCTTATAGAATAAGTAGCAAGGGCGGGGGAACCACTGTGGTAGTTGATGATGCGTTCGCAGGGACGAACGGTGCTTACACCGTGTGGTTATGCTATGGGAGCTTTGGAGCTAAGCCTCGAACCCTGGGAGATGTCAAAAGTGTCAGAAAGACCCTTAGAATCCAGTCGGATGGTGTGGGAATGTTCGGATTGCGGTTCAATAATCGGTTGGAATTTGATACCGATGGGACCATGTTAGAAATGGAAATAACTGGTAATTTCGTAGATGCTGGCGCAACATATCATTCGGGTGATAACTTCTACAATATAGAGAGGTGGGCGATGTATGGGGGACGAATGAACTCTAACGCTATATTCGTATGGACCGATTCCGAGCAATATGGTGGTGCTCCTAGAGCGTACCCAGTTATCATAACATCGTTCGAACAGCAAGTCGAGGTCGCTATAAAATCTTCCTCGGCATACATACTTCCTTATAAATTAACGATGAGTGGTAGAATGCCAAGTGCATAATGAGAATTAAATGGTGAGGTAATTAAATGGCAGTATATGTGACAAAGACCGCGTTTATAAGCGTGGGTGGAACAGACCTAACCGCCTATGTCAAACAATTGACGTTCGACATGGGCAATGAAGAGGTGGATGCGACCGCTATGACCAATAACACCAGGATATATCTTCCTGGGTTAAAGACCGCGTCGTTAACGATTGATTTCCTGCAAAACATGACCGGTGCTACAGTGGATTCCACGCTGGGTCCTCTGATCGGGGGAGCGGCGGCGGCAATAATAGTTCGTGGTACGAATGCCGCTGTGGGTCCTAACAACCCACAGTATGCTGGAAGCATGATATTGTCCAGCTACACCCCAGTTGGTGGTAATGTGGGTGAGATGGCTACGGCCAAGGCTACGTTTAAACCAGCGGGCGACATAACTAGGACGGCCTCTTAAACAAACCTTTTTATATCATACCTACTATATAGTAGATAGGTACAATTATGGTTGTCGAAGAACCTCTAAAAAAGTTCAGTCCCGAAAGACTGTATGAGCACTCGGTTAGGACCGTACATAGTGATAGACTTGGAGAGATTCGTTATCGTCCATTATCCGTAGGAATGCACCTGGCTCTTCAAGAGAAGTATCCGAACTTTGGAAAGGATGCGTCAAGTAACGATAAGATGCTGAGCGTCGAGACTCAGGGATATATCTACTACTCGACATACCTCATGCTCACGGACGAATACCCATCACTTGGTACGTTCGATATGTTCGTACACAGCACCAGTAGGACTGATATGCTTGAGTTGGTAGCGGTCATAGCCGACGATGCGGATTTTCGGGCAAACGAGTCGGAAGGGCAATCCTCCTAAACTCATACATGCAGGGGGCGTGGTTGATATGTTTCAAGTTCCCTCAGTTCAGAATAGAGGATGTTCTACGAATGCCGGACGATCAATACTGGTTCTATCTGAGCGGGCTAACGTGGTATTATAATCGTGGAGAGTCTGGGACAGAGAATGAGAAGTCATTTGCAGACTTCGATGCACTTTTCGGTGCAGATGGGAAATTGTGATTAGATGGAGAAAGAGGTAAAGTTCGTTCTGACAGCAGAGGATTTAGCATCCCCAGTCATAGATAGATTTTGGAAACAAGTTCAGGGGATGCAGAAAGATGTTAATGTAGGGCTGAACGTGCAGACGAACGCTACCTCATCCAGTTCTTCACCTTCCAGTTCATCTTCCACTACCAGCACCACCGGCGATCTTACCGACCTAAATGCAAGCATCACCGAGTCGAGAAAGACGTTAGATGAATTTTCGTACACGCTCACACAACTTATAGACAAACTCTCGACGGGTGGTTCGTCTGGTGGTAGTAAATTACCATCTGGTGTTAACAAGACCGATGTTGCGGGAGACTTTACTACTGTTGACGTAGCAAAGAGATTCAAAGCCCTCAACCCAGGAAAGAAGAGCGAAGGAACAGATGGCGATTCCCAGATAAGCGAAATGGGTAAGATGCTTTCTACTGAGAACGGGAACATGCTTCGCGCTCTGGGACAGTATCGTATCGCTTGGCTGAGTTCCATGCCCAAGAGTAGTCCTGCTATGGGGGCGGCGGCAGGAGTGGTGATTGTGGGTGCAATCTTAGATGTGGGGAAAAAGATCGTTGACCAATTAGCTCAAGCATCTCCCGTACTAAGAGCGGAGTTCAAAGTTCTGAGGGTTGCGTTCGATCAACTATTGCGCCCCATCGGGGATATGTTGGGAGCGGTGTTGCGTCCTATTTCTAGAATGTTACTTCAAAGCAATGCCGATGTTCTCAAAGCATTATCAGCCGCCGGATATAAACCAGGCACAAAGGAATATGTAGATGCGTATTATAGTGCAACTTTAGAGGAATTGAGCAGTGTGGTATTAAATCATAAACTTTTAACGCAAGAGGACTTGAAGAACAAGATTTCCGAGCACAAAGAATATGAAGAACTGAGAAATGCTTTTCCAGATTATGTTTATGAACATAAGGGGGATACTGGAGATACGCCCGAAAAATGGTTAAAAAAATGGTTTGGAACTGACGACCCAAGAACCCCCGAAAGCGAGGCGGGTATTATACCCAGAGCTTTTGGATACGGAGATAAAACCGGATTAGAAAGTAGCTTGATCTCTATTGTTTCTAACCTAGCAACCTTCGATACCGTTCTAGCAGGAATCTTACAACCTGCTCAAGACATCACCACAACCATCAGCAATCTGAACACCAGCTTGACTGGGATTGTTGGTCCAATAAATGGACTATCATCGTTAATCAGTAATATTCCTGGGGTTAAGATAGCAACCGCACTAACGGGGGGTGGTGGAAGTTCCACTACCAACAACAACTGGTCTGGCGGAATAAATATTGTTGTAAAGGGTGCTAAAGATGCCGCCCGAAGCACAGTTGACGAAGTTGGAAACTGGATGCGGGGGTGGACACAGTAATGGCTGGAACCTCTCTAAGTACGTTTAACGTCGCTGGTAACGCAGTAAAGTCGTGTGTGGTTGATCTGGAAATATCCAGGAAACTATTCTATCCTAATATGATAAAAGCCCACTGTATTAAGGTGGCAACAGATTTGATTCATGCTCCCGCACTTAATGAAGAGGTCTATATTCAATATACAGACTCCATAGGAGCATACACGATCTTTGATGGAGAGATCATAAAGATTTCTGTGACGGGAAAGATGTACGAGATAATTGCAACCACGCGATTATCCAGACTATTCGATTCACTCGTTACTCATAATTGGACGGGGAGTACCGCCCATCATGCGATAATGAACGATATAGCGAACACTTATGGTCCAGGCATCACTGTTAGCAACTCTGTATCATATACCACAAATCTAACCAACTACAATGTGAAGAATCAACCAGCCATCGATCAACTTAGAAAGTTGTGTTATTATGGGGCTAATGATGCTGGTGATAAGTTCACTGTGTTTAGAAGTAGCAACACCGCCATGAACACGATAGTTCTGGAGGATTATGGGGAAACCGCCCCCGCATCAGCCATTACGTTATCTCACGCCAATGGGAGTCTAGTATCTCATCTCAATTTCTCCGATACCACTGGAGACATCATCAACGTGGTCCAGTGCGCTCACAGGGGAAATGTTCACACCAGCGCAGACGGGGATACTGGCGGATTCAATACCTCATCTTCAAGAACTGCCAACGGAAGTAGGACTAAGAAACTATATCGTCCTGAGATAGACAACAACACCGATGCTATCGCTACTGAAACAACATATATGCGAGCATTTTCAGGTCACATCACTAGGTTCTCGGTGGATGTTAAGAACGTATCATTACATGGGAATGCCACGCATTACTCGGTACTAAACACCCCCTATACGGTTGTTGATAACTTTAATAACATAACCTATACTGGGATAGTTTGTATAGAAGTTGTTCATAGGTGGCCTTCTGGAATTGACACCCTGACATTCGGTATGTGGAGTCCCTATGATTCAGAGGCACAGATATTAGACCTATCTAATCGTGTTGAGACTCTGGAAAAAGATTCTGGTGGATACAATGCGGCATTCAAGGCATTTCGTATAACCAGTAATTTTCAAGTACCCACCAGCACGGCCATCGTTCAATTCAATACGACAGAGTTCAATGTGGGATCAAGTTATGATATTGGAACATATAAATTCACCGCTCCCGTAACTGGATTATATTGGTTGGGAAGTAATTGTACTGTTGGTGGACTAAGTGCGGGGAGTACGATATTCATAGAGATAATGAACGAAACCACTACTAATTACATCGCTTTTACACAATATAAGAATACCGGTGCATCGGCACAAGGAACTTTTACTATCTCTGCTAATACTGTGGCGTCGCTAACTGCTGGAAATTTGGTGAGCGTCAAGGCTTACACGGATGATGGTACTGCTCGTTATTTCACTGCTGGAAGTGAATACACATACTTCACAGGACATCTGCTGAGTGTACTATAATTTAAATAGTAGAAGAAACATTACTATGAATGGGGCGGGGGGTTTTTCCCCATGAGCAAGTCCTCCCAGGTGGCTCATCCAAAAGTGGGGTTTTTACCCCCGCCCTTATAGATTTATTTTATAACACAATTACTATGACACAGGGCATCATGTGTTATAACGGAATCTACAATTCCCGTGATCGCTGTGTCGATGTACGAGTCGCCTTCTGAGAATGTTATGAGCAGAGGAAGCTCTTTATATATCACTTCGTACATTGCCGCCTCTGCCAGCCCATCCGACGTACTGGTATTCACCACCTGAACATTCGACAATTTATCTCCGAGAAGAACTTTCAATCGTTCACATCGTGGGCAATTATCCTTTACAAATAAAAGGGGACGGGGTTCGTTATATTCCATCATTTGCTCAACAACTCCCTCAATCCGTATAACAATGCGAAATTGCAGGACGAACAGTCGAGCTTATTGCATTTCAGGTGATTGCTTTCACATCGACATATTATCGTAACCTTTTCCTCCCACCAATCTGTCCTATCATCGTCATAGTAGTATGGCTCTGAGTATTCGGTATGTTGGAGATATTCCGCATCGGCACGACCAGACATCTTCCATATCTGTTTAGAGTTCGTTTCATCACACGCTCGTTGAGCGTCGCCTATGCTCTCATATCTCTTTCGCATTACTTCGCCTCCACAGTCTGGGGTGCGGTCTTTCCCGTTCCATTCAACCAGAGGTGGCACTCCTTACACTGTTGAGTGATCTTACCGCTCTGCTTGTTCACGGTCGTTATCGGGGGACGCTTGCAGGTGGGGCAACGATTCCAAGACATGTTTATTCGGTCGAAGTCGGGCTTTTCCTTACCATCGTCTATTAGAACATTCTTGACGGGTTCTACTGGTTTTGTGGGATTCATATAATCTGTCACTTTCTTGAACCCTTCCTGCGTGGTATCGATCTTCTGAATCGGTTGCTTGCACAACTGTATGTACACAGTAGCGGTAGCACTCGACAGGCAATCAAACCCGAAAGCTTCTCCTAGATACTCGTCCTTCATCAAGGTGAATATCTTCGCATATAGTTCTGCGTAGTCCCTTATTTGTCCTTGAGGATACATAAGTAAAGTAAGTACGAACGAGTATTTAATACTTTCACCTACCAGAAATTTGGTAGCTACCAGAAAATGTATTAACGGACTTAATACTAGCATTTCTTCTCTAAAATATTCTACAACAAATATGAAGGATATAATGTACAAAAATATACATTGCCGTACAGTTTCATGTCATAGATATGTATATTTATACATGTATAATAGTCAACCGCTTATGTATAACGTCTAACTTATATATAAACTTATCTAATAAAGAAACAACTATTTGTTATTAATTTAGAGGGTCTAGGAATCTTTTGCTTGAGAAAAAAATAAAGTTAAGGCTGTTAATGCTTTTAGTTGTAGCTACCAAAAAATTGGTAGATAGAACTAGCAATCCTTTTATAATCGACATAGTATCTCTATATCAATGCTTGATTATCTTTGGATGGGAACCGCGATAGCTAGTGTCTTAGGAATCGTAGGAGCGATCTTGAACAGTTGCAAACGACTTAAACAATCGTTTATAATTTGGATTGCGGCAAATAGTATGTTCCTAACGATCACTATCTATATAGGAGGAAACATGTTCGTGATCGTGATGTGGGCTACATATCTAGCTACATCGTTGAACGGGATACGGAACTATTGGGAGGATTAAATGTTAGACTTCGATCAGCGAGACATACAGGGATATTTTGAAGAATACATAGACGAAAACACATCGAAAGTCCTGGAGTTTAAGACCAAATACCCATCGGAAAAGACCCTGCGAATCTCATTCGAGGATATGGATAGGATGCTTCCTGAGTTCGCAGAGTTCTTATTGCACAAACCACAGTTCTGTCTAAACGTAGCTAACGAGACATTGCAACGACGGACCGAACTAGATGATGTTGAGGTAACGATAGTTGACCTTCCGGTAGATGCAGAGATAGGTCCGAGCAAGATACGCAACGAGCACATAGGCAGGTTGCTTAAAGTGAGTGGGATTGCAAAGAAAGTATCTGATATTCGCCCCCTTACTACGGTAGCGGCATTCAAATGTTCGAGATGCCCCTCCACAGTGTATGAGCAACAATCGGGGTTGATATTCCACGAACCGATGGAATGCTATGAAGATCAAGGTGGATGCGGTAGAACGATAGGTAAAACACGATTCGTGTTCCAACCCAACGATTCGACGTATCTGGACTATCAGAAGATAGAGATTCAGGAAAGCCCTGAGAACATGAGTGGTAGAACCGCGTCGGCACTGATGTGTTATCTTACAAAGGATTTGGTGGGACGCATCAATGCGGGAGATAGGGTCATTCTGAATGGAATATTAGAGGTGGAACAACTCAAAGAGAAGGTATCATCTGGGTTGCACACACTGGTTTTGAAGGTCATATCGTTCGAACACAATCAACAGGACTATGATAACATCGAGATCACCGATGAGGATGCGGTTCTTATCGACACACTCTCGCAAGACCCGAACGTATTCAACATCCTAACGAGTGCTATCGCTCCTAGCATAAAAGGATATGATGAAATAAAAGAGTCACTATTGTTACAACTGTTCGGGGGGAGCACTAAAGAACATGAGAACAGCAAACTGCGAGGGAACATACACATTCTTCTCGTAGGCGACCCTGGGGTTGCGAAGAGCACTCTACTAGAGTACATTCGTCAACTCGCGCCTAGAGCGGTGTTTGCTAGTGGGAAAGGAGCATCCGCCGCAGGGCTTACCGCCGCCGCTGTAAAGGACACGCTCGACAAGGACAGGTGGGTCCTGGAGGCGGGAGCACTCGTACTAGCGGATAACGGGATATGTATAATCGATGAACTCGATAAAATGACCCCGCAAGATCGTAGCTCGATACATCTAGCGATGGAACAGCAATTCATCAACGTTACTAAAGCTACTATAAACATAGATATTCCTACAAGATGCTGTATATTGGGAGCACTTAATCCCAAGTATTCGACGTTCGAGGATACCGAACCCATCGTAGATCAGATCAATCTCGAACCAACATTGCTCAGCAGGTTCGACCTCATACATGTAATGCGAGATTTGAGCAACGATAAGTTGGATGGAGAGATCGCTGACAAGATGCTAGATAATCATTATCAGGGTCAGCTCAACAAAACACGAACCATCGTACCGACAGGAATTACTAAGGAATTTGTACGAAAATATATAGCGGTCGCTAGGAAGGTGGAACCCATCCTCACCCCAGAGACTATGAAGATATTGAAAGAGAACTACCGAGAGATCAGAGGAAAGGGACGGGCGCACAAGACAACCGCCATCACCCCCAGACAGTTGGATGCCATGATTCGGCTGAGCGAAGCCAGCGCGAGAGTGCGACTTAGCACTACAATATCGGAAGAGGATGCTAAGAGAGCGGTGTGTATGATAGCCAACTACCTAAACAAGATGTCGGTGGATGGGGATATAAACGTGATAATGTCTGGTGTGACAGGAAAGCAGAAGGATAAGATTAAAATACTAAAGACCTTGATACACGAAGCAGAATGGGGAAAGATCAGTGTGGACAAATTGAGACTAGCGGCATTCGCTAAAGGAATAGATGACTCGGAGACTGATAAACTGCTTGATAAGATGCGCGAGAACGGTGAAATAATCACTCCTAAATATGGGTGGGTGAGCTTAGTATGATGGATGATATATCCAAAGAGCAATTCGTAAAAGCACTCAAAGAACTGGATGTGGTGCGGATTCAGGTGGAGACTTATGATAATTCATTCGAAACTGTTACTGACCCCATACAACATCCTAGAAGGTATAGGTTCGTATTGATAATGGAGGTACAGCAATGAAATTCACACATCTTCAATGCCTACATTGTGGATATAGATGTTGGTTCCACGATGATTTTTATACGACTAAGTGCCCGATGTGCGGAGTGCATGACTTTATGAAGTGGCTACCAGATAGTGATAAGACGGAGTTGATGATATAATGGGAGAAAACTCACCAGAGTTTAAGATTCGGTTCGGGGGAGGATTGCAACATGCCATTGGGATATTGATAGCCAGCTATCATTGCAACAAGAATGGATATACATTCGATAATCCATCGGGACTAATGAATCGTGCGATATATCCAGGCAATCCAGACGTATATGTGAAACGCTTGGAGACTAACCACGATGAGCACGGAAGGAAGAGATCGTTCTGGAAGCACTACGTTATAGAGATAGAGACTCACGCCACAAAGGCATCTAAAGAGCTGAAACGATTACAGTTCAACACTGACGGGGGGCATGAACTATTGTTAATAGACCTCACAGAACTGAGAGATGATGCGTCGTGGGTAGAGATGGATTCATTAATAGGAAAGAGGATACCATGAAGAGCAGGGGAGACAATCGCAGAGAGCGCATTGATAGAAATGTAACCGAGGCAGTATATACTCTTAGAATCGACAAGATTCCTATAACATCAAGAAATGTTAGTGATTATCTCACCGATAGAGGTTCTACCACTAGGTACAGTTCTAATATGATAGTGACCTCTCTAAAGAGGCTGGTAAGGACCGGATTGCTGAGAAACATGGGGTATCAGAACCAGGACTACATCCGAGAGACAAATGGAAAGATAGAAAGCGCGAAGGTACTTCATTTCGAGCTGATAAAGTGAAAAAGTATCCATCCGAGATCACTCCAGAACTCTTGGATGTGATAATATCTCTTTCCCCGTTCTATGCTACCGAGATACATAGAGAGTTCAGACGCAGACGATTGCCTCCCATAAAGAACATGAGCCAGATAATCTTGATGCTCAGTCATAGAGGACTTATCGTTAAGAGGGGTCGCAAACGAATACAGGGATTGAATAAGAAATCCAAACCATATATAGCAATGGTATGGGAATACAACCCCAGGGCGAGGTGACGACAATGTCCGATATAGACACAATATTTATATATGCAATAACTATATTACTACTTGGGATATTAATCCCCATAATGCACTGGATAATTACTAGGAGGAAATAAAATGTCAGAACTAAGAGAATTTAAGACCGAAAACTACTATAAGAACCGCGATGATGTCTGGGAACTGATCGGACAGGTACAGCGCAGACTGAACTCGGATGAAGAACTCGTTGCTGGAGAGGTATCGTATCTGTTTGGTCTGCTACAACTGCTAGAGTGGTTGATGAACGAGGAAGCAGATCACCTACCGTGCATCGAATATACGGCTACAAAGCGGAGAATGTGAATCGATGCGCGATCAACTAAAGAAGAACGCCTCCAACAAGGCCAACGATGCTAGGAGGATGAAGCAACAGGGAGAGAAGGGAAATCTGTGGTGCAAGTCACATCCTGGTTATGATGCCGAGCGCATGAGAAAGAACCGAGAGAAACTAAAGGCGGCGGGACTCCCGAACGACTATGCTAAGCTCATCGACGATGTGATGAACCCGCTGAACATTGAGTGCGACAACGCGGCCATTGCTGGAGACTGGCATTCCCCATTCATTGATTGGGATTTGTTTGATGTGTTACAGTCAGAATGCGAAGAATATGGGGTTAAGACGCTGTTCGTTCCTGGGGATTTCTGGGATTGCGATAATTTCAGCATATTCACGAAACAATGTCACACAGCTACGTTCGAAGCAGAGGTGAAGAACGTGGCAGTGATGATGGATATACTAGCGGATATGTTCGATAAGGTATATTTCTGTCGGGGGAACCACGAAAATCGCTGGATGAATCGAACCAATAGTAGCAGTAACATGGAGCATCTGTTCAACACGACAGGAAATCACAACCTAAACTATGAGGTCACTAGGGACGATCACATGTATCTCTTCAATGGGGGCGAGAAGTGGTTACTAGCGCATCCCAAGAGTTTTAGGCAGGCCAACCTATCGGTAGCTAAGACCCTAGCATCTAAGTTTCTCTGCAACGTGATTAGTTGTCATGGGCATCAATGGGCGCAGGGTAGGGATGTGAGTGGACAGTTCCGTGTCCTCGATGGAGGGGGAATGTTCGATAAGAGATCACTCGCGTATCTTCGAGACACCACCACCTATCCTGAGACTAGGAAAAATTCTACATCCTACAAGATGGAGATGTACTAGACTATGAGGGTGGATAAAAATGACCAACGAACTCAAGATATGCGAGCGGTTCAAATGTAAGGGTGCGAGTTTCAACTTAGAAACGGGCGAGTCGGGACCGATGCAAGAGTTCTGGTCTATGTGGAAACCAATCGACCCACAACCAGATTGCGAAACTTGCCAGAAACAATACACCAAAGAAGGAATGTGTCCAATGTTTGATGTATGTGGTCCATTACCATTCTTTTGTTCGAAATGGGAGATTAGAAAATGAACGATAAAGATATATTTCTAGATATACTCAAGACCAATCCATGCCCATTTCGGAAGGTAGAAGATGGGGGAAAGTATTATCCCGCAACTATAAGTCTGTATTGTGAGATGAAAAGATTCTTCACAGCGGATGCTTTCGTGGTATTTCAAAAGGATTGTAAGTTCTGTCCTTTGATGAAGTGAAGAAATGAAATCTGTAACTATGTCGTGGTATAGCAACAACATCCCTATATATTTGACATATTCAGAAAAAGAAGATTTGATGAACATGATATTGGAACTTATGAAGATCAGTTCATGCGGAATAGACGAACGGTTATGGAGAAAGATACACGATGCTTAACTCTGAGATCGAGTTTGTAGTTCAAGGACTTCCCATATCTCAAGGGAGCATGAAGTCGTTTGGAAACGGTAGGATGGTACACAGCAATAAGAACTTAAAGGCGTGGAGAACGAGCGTGTTCCAGGCGGGAGCCATTGGTTCGGAACAATATGGGTTCTTCGCACAGAAAGAGATGGCGGTTCGCATGGAACTGTTGTTCATGCTTCCCCATCCAAAGACAGTTATGCGAGTACGACACACGGTAAGGCCCGATCTGGACAAGCTGATTCGAGCGATAGGCGATGCGCTATCGGGTGCGTGTTACGTCGATGATTCACAGATTGTCACAATAATCGCTCACAAAAGATATATAGTAGGTAACGAGATACCTGGAGTGTTAATTATTCTAAAGGTGATAGGATGAAGGTAAAATGTGGAAAGTGCGGGACCATCTGGAACACCGTCAATTGGTGGGAAGAGCCGTGTCCGGAGTGCGGAACGAAAGGAAATCTGTGGGTGATCTAATGACTGGAAAAGATGAACCAAGGAGAAATCCAATGCTATATAAAACAAAGATACGAATGGAAGATGACTACCTAATCGAAGGGCTCGCAAATATAACTAATATAAATGGGGTAGCTGATATACTATCCGATGAACACCCCTTCTTTCAGGTGGATATGTTGCGAGCGAACGGAACAAAATACAAACTTGTCGTAAATTCAAATAAAATGTTATATATGATAATGGATGAATCCCAATGAGCGACAAAGAATCTAACATCAACATGAGTGGAATAAGTGCGGTGCTTAGTGTAGTGATCGCCCTGCTGTTCGGTAACTGGATGAATAATGTATTTGACCTCGGATGGAAAATACCATACGAATGGGTCAGCCTTGCATGGATGATACTTGCGGGGAGTCTGTTCGCTATAGTGTTCATTGTGACATTTGCCGTCTTGATCGCAGGGATATTAGCATCAATGGATAGGTGGTGAGTCAAATGCCGTGTGGTGGAAAGCATAAGGGTAAGGGCAAGGGAAAGAAATGAGCGGTGTGAACGTAACTCTGATATCGATGTGGGTATTTCGTCCCTGGTGGGAAGATAACTATGCTATATTTCCCAATCAACAACCGATGTATGTAAGGATGAGGTAATATGACAGATGAAGGAACAATGGTTGGGGAATATCGACAGGGAGTCATATTCACCCCCTGCGACTGTGATGGTCCTGGTATTTTGAGCGGGTTAGTGATAAATCTAGATGGAAAGATCACCTGCTCAAGTTGCGGGAAAGGAGTGAAGATAGAAAGATATATATTGATGGGATGTGCTAGGTGTACTCCTAAGAAATTGAAAGAATTGGATGAACTGGAGAAGGATGTATATGGTACTAATGGAATCAGCAACGACAAACAAGTATAGATGTGAGATATGTTCGAGACTGTGCGACTCGGATGAAGAGGCCACTCGATGTGAGGAAAGAGGGGTTAGGAAGCAGAGATATAACACTGAAACGTGGGAAGATGGAGATTTCGTGGTCCTTGCAATACGCAAACAGAACGCAGATGGTGGGGAACGACAGGGATTTATGATTCGTCGAATCCTACGAGCCATCCCATCACCAGGAAATCCGCATATCTGGTACCCAGACTACACTGTGCCCGACAAGGTGACGTATCACAGCATCCAGGGAGTCCTGAGCGACAAGGAAGTTAAAAACGCGGTGGCGGAGTGAGCGCGTTCAACAGACACGGAACGAGCAAGAATCCTCGGTGTGAGTGCGGAGGGGACATGGTGTGCTATACTACTCGATGGAAGAATAGCGAGATGCCCCTTCATAAACACAATAGCGATAGGAGCGAGATCGTGATATATCAGTGTTTAACATGCGGTGAAAGACGGGAGATTGTGATAGAGTGATAGATTGCGAGGGATTATACAAGCGAGCCATAATCCAATGGGGAGCATCAGCACAGTGGATGATGCTCATCGAAGAATGTTCCGAACTTGTAGATGCGGTGTCTAAGGCCAGCAGATGTCGCGCGACACGCGAGGACATAATCACAGAGCTGGTAGATGTCTATATTATGATCGAACAAGCCCAGGTGATGTTGAACTGTTCGTCACAAGAGTTCAATGAGGAAGTCGTTAGAAAATTAGAACGGTTGGAGGAAAGATTGAATGAGTACGCTAAAGTCGATACACCAGAGAATGTTGCATTCGACAGGAACTATATTCCGAAAGTCAAGATGGGCTAAGGACATGAACAAAGTACATTATTACTGCGACAAATGCTGTAAGGAGACAGGAGTGGAAAAGAAGTTCAGAAAAGTATTTAAAGAGTGTAGCATATGCGGAGAAGAGAAACTGTGCTCTGACGACAAACCCGTCAAAGTATGGAAGAAATAGGAGGAATCGAATGAAAGAAATAAAAAGTTACAGCAACCCCAACCACAAGTGGTATGATGAACGAACCCTCATATCGTACAAAGGAGATCACGATGATGAAATCTGCAAGGGAGTTCATAACTGGGAGATCGTAATGAAGGGAAACTGCTATCTAAAGAAGAAATGCACCCTATGTGATGGGATATACGAGCGCGATTCGAGTGATTAAAATGAACCCCGCAATGCCCCGACACGCACCAACCACCGCAACTAGATATTATGGGTTGTTCTGCGAGGGAAACAAGCGGTGCTTCCTAGAGTGCCACCACCTATCATTCAGTAAGGGATGTAACTGTTATCTGTGCGACATAAACAAAGGAACCCGTAATAGGATAATAGGTACGCACGGGGGGATGCACACAAAGAAAAAAGTGTTGCGACTAGAACTACTTACTCGATATGTCGGGAGGGAGTTCGTAGCATCAGAGGTTGCGTCTGATCTAAATCATCTGCATCCCGCCTACGATTTCACGGCTAGATATATTATAAATACTGGTAGGAAGATGCAACTAATAGAAATAGTAGGTAAGGAAAGCGTATCTCCGTATGGTACGTTTAACATATATAGAGTAAAGAAGGGATTGATGTGGATAAAAGAACAAACCGTGTGGTGAAAAAATGGTAGTACAATGCCCGTTCTGCAAGACGGATTGGACAGAGAGTGCTCTGCTCGCCCTCACGAGTAAGTTGGCTCAAGCAGGGCAATGCGGATGCGGAGCCTGGTGGTACAAAGGCATGGAGGATGTGGAGGATGAAAAAGATGAGCGACAATGTTGAATATAATGCGTGGGCAAAGAAGTTCTTCGAAAGAAGAGGCTATCTACCCAGGGGGACCGACATATTATTATACTGGGAAAAGAACCCCGAAATAAAGAAACAGATGTGTCCGAACCCATGCAGGATACCTAAAGACAAGGTGAAAAAATGAATCAGGGATGCTTTATGACCAGCACTATCGAACAAGAAGCAACTAAGAACAGACTCAAAAAATCCATAGACGAATGTAATATAGTCGAATACAGTATAACCAACGAGATACTGGGCCGTGACACCCCGTATCCATGTTATACTGGCAGACGGACCTATCACATCACGCTCGTAATGATTGATAATCCTCAGATAACGAGGATTAAAGTTCCAGAAAATATTATTCCTAGGCTGGAAAAAATGATTAAAAAGGTTTGTCCAGATAAGGACATACCCAGAGTTTTGGGATTGATTGAACGAGCAATCGAAACAACCCATGAAGCAAGAGTTTAACACATATATAACCACTACTGGAGTGATAAATGTACCGTATTCTTGGGGTGGAAAGAATGTGAAGGTAACGATAGAGGAAGTGCGTTAAATAGGAAGGATGGACGATGCAAGACGAAACTACGATCAGAGCAGAGCTAGAACGACTAAAGATAGAACTGAATCATATGTGGTGGGTGCGAGATAAATACAACTGTCTTGACCTTGCCGCCAGCGAGGGGTTAGTAGAACGTGCGGCAAGATGTGACATATTACAATGGGTGTTGGGTATATGAACAAACGAAAGATGGTAATATCCGCGATAGTCATATTGATAGCTATATGCCTTCTAACGACCGTCGTGTTAGCGAGCGTAATGAGCAACTTCTGGAGCAGGGGAACTCAGGTGGTAGATACCCCAGTCACGATCACCGTTGGCCCAGGGGACACATATCTCCCCGACTGGGAAATAAAAGCCATCAGGGGGACCCTTTACGAGGCGACACTGATATTAACAAGCGAAGTAAATACTACTGTAATTCTAAGATGTAATATAGCAGGAAACGTGACAGATGTTACAGATGTGTTTATCACAGTATATTATGATGATAGTTGGCAGGGGTTCCCCGTCACTCTAACGGACGAGGGAATGACGTGCTACATGACAGTACCTATCATCCTAACGAACGACGCTCCGACAGCCCTACCCATGCAGATCATGTTCAATAAGCAGGGATACTTTGTGACCACGCTCATTGCCGAGAGTGGTGGATTGGGATACCCGCTCGTTCCTGTGAACGGATAAACCCCTTAACGATACCTTTTTATACTCACACGGCGTACATATTATTATGACATGCGACAAGTGCAGGTACAAGAACAACTGCCAGATATATTTCGGAGAACCGTGCGAACTTATGGGTTTCGAGGCGGGGAACTAAATGCCCACCCTCGAATCTATCAGGAAGGATGTCGTCAAGCCCGAACCGGCCCCGATCGTGTTCGAGTCCATCGACAAGGAGCAACCAGTCCCGGTGGATCATGTGCAGATAAGTGGGTGGAACCCTCGCAAAATGTTCTCGATGGAGGTGGTGCAATGAGGCCCATCTATCGACTGGAGCGCCAGATTCTGGAAAGCATTGATGAATGTTGGAACTTCAGGAATGATCTGGACCGGGAACTATTGAGTATAGCTGATGAAAAAACTAAGGAACA
>OFOO01000014.1_pt1 | contig 17188 bp, 22 predicted proteins | sample 1542381 | NCBI WGS metagenome assembly OFOO01 (sample SAMN04958509, study PRJEB24370) | sediment metagenome | isolation source: lake sediment | place: USA: Lake Hill lake, St. Paul Island, Alaska | collected 2013
CTTACTCAACAGACTGCATCCCCAGTCTGAGTATGTTAAACGAAGCATTCAGGTCTCGGTCCATCTTAAGACCACAAACAAAACAATGATGAACACGAACTTCTATACTTAACTTTTAGGGGGTTTTTTTAAGTTTATAAATTCCCCGCTACCTAGTTCATCGAGCTTAACGATGAATCCGTCTCGTTTAGACCACAGGCTGTGATCTATAAGCGCCCTTGAAATTTGTGCCGATAGTTTTTTTGGATCTTTAAATTTCACGTTTTCAGTAGCAATTATTCCATACTCCATTTTGACAGCGTCTTTAATAAAATGTTTACTGTTATTTGTCACAAAAATTCGCGCAGATAATGAATGCTCTTTTATCACGGCATCATCTACATTTGAGGGGGCTTTAAGAACTCTTATCTTTTTTTCTTCTAATGCCTTTTTGAGACTATACAGATTTTCATCCAAAACCAGAATACCTCTTGCCATTGCAATCACATTTTGAGCCATTCGCTTTAAATTTGACATTGTACCATCCTTTTTTCAATTCCTTGTAAGGTAATAGTTGTCTTCAGACGACCAGTACCTGCCCTTACGGGCTTTGTATGGCTCTTATAAGCAGTCATGGTACTGATCTTAACCACTCTAGTCTCCTGTTTGCTCTTGCGGAGCCCTACGGGCTTGGCAATAGCCCTGGCTCTTCACAAGCCCACGACTTTAGCCGTGGGTAGTTGACTTTTTCACCCCTTTCATCCCCTATTATAATGATAAAAAAATTTCTGATTAAATTAAAGTTCGTTGACCATTTTTGACAAAAATATCACTGATTTGATATAACTATCTGGAAATGCATAGGTTATAGGCAATCTGCATAAAATTAGTTTTAATATTTTTTCATCGTGTTTTTAAAATACGCTAATTTTTTGAATATTTTTCTTGATATAACTATCCGGAAATGCAGAGGTTATAACATGTTAAAAAATTAGCTTTATTTTCTCCGTGGCTTTCATTATAATTTAATATAAGGGGGAAAATGATGGTCGTAACCATTGCAAGCCCGGATAAAACTTCAATAGCCATGTTCCTGTCTTTCCTCAGGAAGAACCTTGGGAGAGGGCATATCATTGGGGAAACGCACTCCCTCATGTCAGAGGAGTCTTTGTCTGACTATGTTGATAGCCTATTGAAAATAAATTCTAAGGTCATTTTCACGTTCTATGCTAAAAGAAAAATAAATATTGACCCGATAAAGTGCATACCTCAGAAACTGATTAATTTATCTGATACCGTGGTCTGGTTCAATTTATACGAGACTTCTTATAAGCTGATTAAGGATTCCATCGAGTTTGATAAGCTGTTTCTTGATACCTGGAACAAGAATCTTAAACAATTAGGCTAGAAAGGATAAAAATTAAACCCGTCACCGGAGGATATCCGAGCCCAATCCATTGAGCCGTAACCATGCAAATTTTTATTTTCAAGCTGGCCGGCGAACCGGAAGGTAGAAAAGCGTCTCGCCCCCAAGGTGAAAATTGCCAACCTTTGTAAGAATCAGGGCAATGTTGGGGTCAGAGGTTCAGAATACGCAAGGCTGTAACGTGAGAGTACCGGTGATTCAGGATTTCAGTCAGGTTTAGGAACCTGTCCATACTCTTATTGTAAGAGTTGTTAAAAGGCGTCAAGCCCAGTCCGTATAGGTCCTGTGCGGAGAAGCTAAAGCCAACAAGGGTTATCTTAATAAAGGTATATAGATAATCATAAATATCTGAAAAAATAATACCACTAATGCTAATGATAATAATACAACTAATGACTATAATACAGTTAATGCAGATAATAAACATGTAACAGTTTTTGGTTAAGGTTAATAGCTATAAACAAATGTTAAAGGTTAATAACCATTAATGAATAATGTAACTGGTTTTTTAATCATCCGATGATTAAAAAAATTAATAAGGGACATATATATGTCCCTTCCCTTATAAAGACTTAGAACTTAGATAAAAGATCTTAAATAAAAGATCTTAGATACTTAAAGAATCATGATAGGTAATCAGGAACTTACTGAGAGATTTTCAGAGATCTTATCCAAAGGATGGGGTATAAGCTCATCCTTATTCTATGGACCACCATCTGTCGGAAAAAGAACGGCTGCATTCGAGGTCTCCAAGTCTATCTTGTGCATAGGAAGTCATCTCATAGAAGAATGCAGATGCAGGTCTTGTATAAGATCTCTTGAAGACCACCCAGATTTCTTATGCGTAGGGCAGTTTGAGAAGATAAAAGTAGATGACATAGACTCAGTCTTGTCATTTACGTCTGTAACCCCGTTCTTATCGGCTAAAAAGATTGTAATACTGGATAACGCGGATAACATGACATGGGAGGCCTCGAACAGATTGCTGAAGGTTATTGAGGAACCCCCGGAAAAAGTCGTGTTCTTCTTGGTCTCATCAAATCCGGATTACATAATACCTACGATAAGATCAAGGTGTATACCATTTCTGTTTGAGAAATTATCCAGGGAAGATTGCACGAACATTATTTGCAAGAAGATTGGGTTTGACTTGCCGAAGGCGGTTGTCCTTGGGTGGATCGCCAGCGGATCTTATTCAGACGTGTTTTCTAAAGCCGGGGTGTATCTCAAGAACAGGGACATGGCCATGGGGTTTATGTCGGCCTTGAAGGCTAAGGATCCCTTGGATGCCTTGGATTTTGTAGACCGGGTAGAGAGAAGTGAAATGCCGGTATTCTTGGACATGGTCATGCTGGTGATGAATGATTTAATTATTATCAAGGAAAATGTCGGTGACATAGTTAACGCGGATATGCGGAAAGAACTGGAAAAACTTTCTGACGGGTTGAATGATCAGGCCTTGGTCGTGGCCACAAATTTTATAGGTCAGGCAAAGTATGGGGAAGCTTTTAATGTGAATCTGTCTATGACTCTTAAGAATGCCGTTTTAAAATCCTTTCTTTTTATGGCCAGAAAATGAATTATAACGAAGCCCTGCAGTCTTTAAAGTATAAAAGGGACAGGAAATATGCCCTGACCGGAGAAGAGCCTTATTTAAAGGATCAGTTGGTTCTTGCGTCCAAAGTTTATAATCCCGGGGTAGATTTTTATGAATTTTGGCCGGATGGGGAGAATGATGCCGTCGATATGTTACAAGGTGGCTTGTTTTCGGAAGGGGTCGTGGTACTTAATCATGTAAATGAAATGAAGATTGAACGGGTGAGTGGTGCTATTCAGGATTCAGGGCACATGGTTCTGGCTGTGTTTACGGAGGATGCCAATTTAAAGTCGAGAGGTGCATCTACGTTTCTCGGGAAATGCGCTGTTGTAGAATGTAATCGGTTAAAGGAATATGGGAATGATTATCAGGCATGGATGTCATCTAAGGTCCCTGGGTTCAGTTATGATGATGGAGTTTTGCACGATGTCTATTCGAGGATAGGGGGAGACCTTTTTACTCTATCTAATGAGTTTAAAAAGTTGTGTTTATTTAAAGAGTCGAGCAAGCACATAGAGGGTTCGGATGTGGAGAAGGTGGTGTCGAAGACGGCCGTGAAGACAGCATATGATATTCTTGGCAGCCTTCTTGAAAGGAATGTTGCGTCGGCGATTGCTGCTTTTGAATCTTATTCGATGCTTCAGGACAATTATGTTGAGATAGTGGCGTTTTTGTTCTCTTATTTTGAAAAATTGTATCGGATGATTTTATTGCGAGACAGGAAGCATTCGGTGGATGCTATAGCGGATATTATCGGTATTCCTAGGTTTCATGTTGCTTCAAAATATCTTCCTAAGGCCTTGAGTCTTGGGAAAGAGTTTTTAATAAAGCAGATTGACCGCTTGTGTGTTTTGGACTTCAGGGTGCGATCGTTTGGTGGTTGTAAAAGAGTGCTGATAGAAGATTTCTTTTACGGTTTTGCTCCGCAACTTTAAGATCAGCCAATTATTTTTTATAATTTATTATATGGACGAGATCACGGACATTAAGGGTTCCGAGAGCTTGGAACACGAATTTGGTGAAAGGTTCCGGGGTTGGTATGTCACCAGGGCACTGTTGAGAAAAGAATCCGTACAGATAGGGGATGGATTGTCATACTCGATGCTGGTATGTGACCACCGGTATCAATTTATAATGCCTTCAAAAATAGAGTTTTATAACGGTATATATACTTATTCTGAGTCAGAAAGACGGCTGGGCGTGTTCCGGTTTCCTGTGGATTCGAAGGGTGAATTTTGCACACCTGTTTCCGTCAATAAAGATATTAAGGAATTATCGCCTGATGAGGTTCAGAATCTTTTGAAGGGTAGTGTTTTGACTTTTGAGGCGTTCAGGATCCCTTATTTCGGGTTTGAATTTTTTTATGTCGTTGACCATAACTTCCGCGAAATAGAGAGGTTAACGGGTGCGAGCTATTTGGCGGAACTAAAAAAAGTTTATGAGGAGCAGATTTCGATTAGAGTTTCAGAAGTAAAGAGCAAGATCTTATCGTTACCTAATAACCTTCTAATACTTGAAAATATTCTAAATTTGCGATGGAAAAATTTTAAAGAAGTAGCTGTCGCAACAAATAACATCATATACAAATAAGGCTTAAAAAATGGATAATTTTGAGCTTACTCCCCTCGGTCGTGTCGTGTGGGAAGATAGATATGCACTTAAAGATGAAAAAGGAAATTTGATAGAAAAGGACATCACAGAAACCTTCAGGCGGGTTGCCAAGGCCATAGCCTCAAAAGAAAAAGACCCCAAAAAATGGGAAGAAGAATTTTATTGGATGATGTCCAATAGATACTTTTGTCCGGCTGGCAGGATTCTTGCTCATGCAGGCACCCACTACTCTCAATTGCTCAACTGCTTCGTGCTCCCCTTCCGTGACGATAGCCTTGAAGAAATAATGCACACCGCAAGTGACATGGCCATGATTGAGAAACTGGGCGGAGGTTGCGGATTTAATTATTCCACCCTCAGACCTGAGGGTGCTTATATTAAGGGTGTAAATGGCCGGAGTTGTGGAGTCATTGGGTTTATTTCCATGATGTCAACCGTCAGTGAAGTCATAGAGCAAGGCGGCTCTAGGCGTGGCGCAAATTTAGGACTGCTTGAAGTGGGGCATCCTGACATTTGGGAGTTCATTTCCTATAAGACTGACCACAGTTGGGAACATCTTCGGGAATTTATCGATGTGAAAGATGATGATAAATGGTTAGAGTTTACTTTCGAGAATATGTATAAATGGCAGATGTATAATGTCAGTGTCGGGATCAGTGACGAGTTTCTTTCCGCGGTAAAATTTGACAAAGATTGGAAGTTGGAATGGAAAGGCAAGGAGTGGCAATTATATAAAGTATGTTTCAAAAAACATATAAAGGATGACTTATATAAAGAAAAATTTTTTGAAGTTACTGCGGATTCAGAAAAGACCGCTTTATGGAAAGTCAAAAGGAAAATTCCTTATCCGGCCTCTAAAGATGTCTTTGAAATTATTTCTAAAAGAGCTGTTAAGGCATTAGAGATATGGGACAAGCTTTGTTATAATGCATGGGCGGATGGATGTCCCGGACTTATCAATATGTCAACCGTTCGAAAGATGCATAATCTGGAATATGTTCACCCATTCTCATCTGTAAACCCCTGCGGGGAGCAGCCACTTCCAGTCAATGGGTGCTGTTTGCTTGCAAGCCTTATTCTTCCCTCATTTGTAAAGGATGGGAAAATAGATTACGACCTGCTCGCAAGAGTAATAAGGATAGCCGTAAGATTTATGGATGATGTTATTGATAATTGTGAATACCCATTACCTGATATGAGAAGAATGGAAGAATCCGAGCGCCGTATCGGCCTCGGAACTATGGGCATTCATGACCTTCTCATTGCTCTTGAAAAGGGTTATGATACTGAAGAAGGTCGTTCAACTACTGAGGAGATTCTCGAGTTTTTAAGGGATGAAACCTATAAAGCATCAATAGACATTGCCAAAGAAAAAGGTCCTTTCCCTTGTTTTGATAAGGCCAAATATGTTGAGAGTGGATTTATCAAGACTCTTCCGGAGCATATAATTAAAGATATTTATAAACATGGGGTACGTAACGCTTGTGCCATAAGTCAAGCGCCCACAGGCACGATAGGATCCATGTATAATGTATCTTCCGGTTGTGAGCCGTGGTTTTCTCTGTCTTTTCAGAGAAATACCCGTCTGGGTTCGTATGAGGACGGTTGCCCATCATATCTGGAATGGAAAAAGTCTAATCCTGGAAAAGCTAAGCCATCATATTTTAAAACGGCTCAGGATATATCCCCTGAGGATCACGTTAAAATGCTGATGCTTTTCAGCAGATATGTCGACAGCTCTTGCTCAAAAACTGTAAATTTACCATCAACGACCACTGTCAATGATGTAAAAAAGACTTATTTAATGGCCATGGAAAACGGAGTAAAGGGCGTTACCGTTTTCAGAGATGGTTGCAAGAAGGCTGTCCTTGTCAACAAAGAAGTAAAAGACGGGGAAGTTCTGGTTGATCCTGAGGATAAGGATCCGTCAGACCTGGATGAAATACCGGTAACCTGCACGGATACTCGGATGAAACCAATTGTCAGGGGGAACCGGACAGTAGGAGGAACATCCCGTGTGCATATGGACAAGCATAATATGTATATCACCGTTAACAAAAATTACCAAGGGGAGCTGGTGGAGATTTTTGTCAGGATAGGTGCGAGCAAGGATGCCAATTCAGATATCGGAGTTCAGACCAGTGGTGTTGAAGATTCATGGGCGAGTGCCGTTGCGAAGATTACCAGTCTGGCACTCCGCGCCGGCGTGAAACCGGAAGCGATAATAAAGAACCTCAAGAACATCCCCTCAGATAAGCCCACGTTTGTGACAATCTGCGACAATGACTCTGTGGAACTTATACCCTCCCCTCCCCATGCCATAGGCAGGGTGATTGAAGAAGAGCTTAAGAAATATGTTACACAGAATATCCCGATAAAAGATGAAGATCTAAATAGCATAAAAGGGTATTGCACGAGCTGCGGATCGACTGAAATAACTTGGAGAAATTCGGCCTGCGGAAAGTGCAACAGTTGCGGGAATGAGGATTGTGGGAGTATCCGTCGTACAAACTGAAAAAACCCTAGGGGAGACTTTTTATGGTGGCAGAAATTCAGAATATCGATGTCCTGCGTACTGGAAACCATCTTGTCGAGTTTTATTCCCCGTCCTGCATGCCCTGCCGTATGATGCAACCGGTTCTGGAAGAAATCTCGAAGGAATATCTGGACGTGAACATATCAAAAGTTGAAGTCACAAAAAACCAACGGGCATCACAAATGTATGGGGTCATGAGCGTGCCGACAATCGTGATTCTGAAGGATTCAAAAATTAAAGAGGTGACCCGTGGTGTTCAAAGCAAGGCTACCATAAAGGCCTTACTGGAGAAACATGTCAGAAACGGGAAACATTGTTCTTGACCTTGATAGGGTAAGAATCAAAGACGTCTTGGCGGAAGCTCATAGAGGGTGCACAGACCTTCTGGGCGCTGAATTTGATCTTACCCCTGAAGAATTTGCATCTAAGGTGGACATCTACCTGGACAGTAATCGGGTAAGTATCCCTGTATTGATCCCTCTTCCTTCCAGAAAATATCCTGACCTTAAAATAGAAGTAGACCTGAGACGAAAAAAGGTATTTGCCAGGATGCAGTCCAGTAAAAAGCAGGCGCTTGTAAACCATTTTTTGAAGAATTTATAACCTATGCCGGTAGAGACTCACAAGATCCCGATGTTCTTGAAGTTCCTGAACAGGGACCTAGGCGTGACAGATTTGTTATCATCCTTTTCCCGATCAGATGATACCAAAACAGCCAATGCCGCGGTCGAGGTCATGAAACAACCCCCGGACTTGGAAGAGTTCAGGAAAGAGCTGGGGGACGCGGTCGAGGACCTGATCAAGAACGGGTTATCGGAAGAGCTGAAGGCTTTTGCCAATAATTATATGGGTTGTTTGGAGGAGGATGTCGAGACCAGTGACACCCCCCTTGGAGAGAGCAGATCGCACGTCGCCAGAGTAAAGGATTCTACAGGTCCTTGGGTTCAAGGTTTTATTTGCTATAACTTGTGCCTATATATAAAGGTGTTTGGCCTTGATGAGCTGAAGAAATGCCGTGTCTGTGGTAAGATATTTGCGCATAAGGGCAAGTTTGCTGTCTATTGTAGCGAGCCGTGCAAGTCTAAGAAAGGCGGATAAACCGGGAGCCCTCGACAAAGAAAGAGGGTTTTTATGAATACAATAATATTTTGTCTGGGTGCCGGTACTGCCATAGTGCTGGTTCTGCTGGTTGCTGTGGTAGTGATGGTGGCCAGGCTGAATAAGGAAGTTTCCCATCATGCAGAGATACTTCAGGATATAGATAGGAGGCTAACTTCTGAAGTTGATGGAATAAACAGAACCATAGGAGACTTAGAAAATCGATTTGAACGGAATCTTGGTGAAGAAGTCCGATCCCTGACTGCCCTGATTACCGATTTGAACAATGAAACCAGTCGCAGGTTTGATGATGTGATAAGGAACTTCTCGTATGAGGGTGAGAAGAACCTTGCAGTATCCAAGGGTTATACTGACAGCAGGATTGACAAGGCGTTGGTGAAGTAAACATTAACTTGAGGGCTCCCGGTTTATTTTTCATGGCCGTTAAGTAAGAGACCGAGACATGGTTTGTTTCCCAGGCCCATTTACGGAGGTAGACGGGAATCAATATCACGCAATCAATATTGGAAATCAAATACATGCATCCCGCCCCTAAAGGGGCGGGTTTTCGAAGAGGGATAAACTCGGCGCCATATGCCAAGGGTGTCAGGCATGTCGGCTCCATGAGGGTAGAAAAAGAGTCGTGGCCGGGGAAGGCAATCCGGATGCTTTAGTTATGTTTGTGGGAGAAGGCCCAGGAAAAGAGGAGAGCTTGAGCGGCCGGCCGTTCGTGGGCAAGAGTGGCCAGCTTCTCAGAAAATTGATACAAGCTATAAAATTAGACCCGATGAAGGACTGCTTTATTGCAAATATCGTCCGATGTCATCCACCAAACAACAGGCCTCCGGAGCAGGACGAAATAGACCAATGTGTAAAATTTTTAAAGAAACAGATAGTGATAATAAGGCCGTCATTGTTGGTGCTTCTCGGGAAAACGGCGGTCAAAGGTTTATTACCTGACCTTGAAGATAAGAGCATACACTCTCTTCGGGAAGAAAAAGGTTTAATGTATGAGGGCGTTAAGGTTTTGGTCACGTATCATCCCAGCTCGCTCCTGAGGAGTGATGAACCGTTAAAGCAGTATGAAAGGCATCTTGGAACCATTGAAGATTTCAAAAGAATAGAGGCTGAGTACGCTGAAGCCCGTCTCATGAAAAGTGTTGTTCAGGGAGAGAATAACAACGACGACTTGCCCTATTGAGAGTAAAAAAATGGATGCTTTATTTGTCATGAATGCCCAGAATAGCTTCCTGTCCAAGGACGGGTCGGTTTATATGGGTGATAAGGCAGAGATTCTGAAAGTTCGACTCACAGATTATCTGTCTACGTATCAAGGCAAGGTTCTGTTTTTCCGGGAAGTACATGCCATGGAAGATACCTTTTTCATAAATGATAAGACCCATTCGATAGCAACTACGCAGGATTGTGTGATATGTGATATATTTAAAGGCAGGGTGAAAGATGCTTACGACCATATTCGTTATGACGCGTTTCATGAAACTATTTTAGATTCTTGCCTTAAAAGGGAGAAAGTGACGACAGTTACCATGATAGGTATAGAGACCCACACAACCATTCTGTTCACAGCGGAGAGTCTCAGGAACCGAGGGTATGGGGTAACGATTGTAGAGCCTTGTTGCATGTCCAGAGACGACCATATGCACAATTGTGCCATATCATTGATGACCAATTTTCTTGGCGTTCGACTGGGGTAGAGAAAAATGGAAAAAGTATTAAATTTGGCATGCCCGAAGTGCCATTTGGTGGCAGAAGCGGTTCTTGATGAGATGTATCATAAATTCATAATATATACCTGTCCGAAATGCCAGAGTAATGTAGTTTATTATAAGCGCAAGGTAGATATTATTCCGGACCGTCTTTTTAAGAAGCTTATTAAAAAACGCAAACTTATTTTCTGCGGAAACGTCAGTTTTTCTTCATCTGAAGGCCAACCGAACCGGCAGGTACGAGGACCAATCACAAAAGAGGATGTAATAAACCTCAAGATTCTGCTTGAGACTGAGAAAGATTCCGCCGGTATTATTTCGAAATTATAGATTTAACTTTAAGAATTGAGTGCTTTCCTCTATCATTTATATATAGGGGGAGAACTTTTGATGGCTTTATCGGCAGGAGATTTGATTTATCTAACGCGGGCGTATGAGGATCATATCCGGCGAAGTAATCCGTTCATGAGCGCCAGGCTTGAGAACAGGATTGCGAAAGTAGAGGAAATCATCGACTGGGAGAGCGAGAAAGGCAAGAAGATAAAGGAAGCACGACTCAAGACCGGGAAATGGAATAATTTTCCTCTTGAGGACAATAAATACATTCTTTCTGTGTATTATCCGGAGCTTCTTGGCCGTAAGGGTGAAAAAGGCGTAATAGAGCGGGGCGTGTCGTCATTCAGTAAGGATCCAACAACCGGAGCTCCGTTTTTTGATGTCTTGCCTGAGTGGATGTTTAAAGAGATGTCGGCCAAGTGCAAAGAACTCAATATCGAGTGGAGGTAGAAAAGGCATTGATGGTTCATGTCCAGGTATGATATTGCCAAGAGTCAGGCTCCTTCAAATTAAAGAAAGGATAGAATAATGCGTGGAAGTCTAGCTAAGGAAAAGCGTAAGAAGGAAGCGGACGATAGACAGAAGGTGTATGATGACCTTTCGCCGGCAGAGAAACTGAAGAAGCTCGACGCTCTATTCGGTCCTGGGCTCGGTGCCGCAAAGGAAAGAAAAAAGCTACAAGAACAGAAAAGCTAGCAAGATGTTTCTGGATGATTTGGTCACAGCAGCTAACGCATCCATTCATCGTTACGGTGATGTGATTAATTATCTGAAATGCCGTAATGTAATGGCTGAGGACATCGCCAGGTTCAAGATAGGGTACAGTAAGATTCTTCGCATACCTGATGATGGGAGCCCTGACAGGACACGGTTCATGGATGAATCTTGGAAAGGCAAAAAATTTGAAGGCATGATCCTGTTTCCGTTGACGAGTGCTATGGGGCGAGTCATCGGGCTTATTGGCAGGTCACCAGAGACCAAATTATTTAAGATATTCGCAACGAATGAGGCCAAGTATACCGGATTCTTTTTTGGCCTGCATCAGGCGCTTCCGGAGATATATCGCACAGGAAGAGCCTATGTAATTGAAGGACCCTTTGATACTTTAGCCATGACCAAGGCTGTTCCTAATGCCATAGGGTCTTTGACGGCCGGGCTTAATGATACGCAGTTTGAGTTTCTCCGACTATACTGTGATAATATTGTGACCGTGTTTGATTCTGACGCCCCGGGTGACAGGGCAACCAGTAAAGGCGTGGAATGGGTCCAAGAGACAAATAACGGCCTTGATTTCAGAGAGAAGTGGAAAATCCGGAACATAAGGTTGGGGTATAAAGACCCGGATGCATGCTTAAAACAATTATCCCTTGACAAGTTTAAGGCATATATTCATAAAAAAATAAAAGAAACGCCACCATGGTAAAGGAGACTGAAAATGATTCAGGAATTGATTGACAAACTGAAGGGTTATTCCGAGGGTTGTGAAGAGAAATGCGTCGATTTGAAAAACCTTAAATTCGAGGCCAAGGAGGGAGAAATAAAGCTCGTCGACGGGCCTTGGTCATATTATTTCAAGTCTGACCCCAAGAAACCCAACGATGCGAAAGTGGTGTGGGCAGCCAAGCAGTTTTGTAAGATGGCTGGCATTCCGTTCAGTTTCTTCCATAAGAACCCGGAATACATGAAATCTCATATGGTAGAGTGCTGGCTTCCAACGCTTAAGCCCGAGAAAGCCCAGGTTCTTGCCAAGTTGAGAAGATCTAAAGAGAGAAATGACTTTATTGTTCGGGCGCTCCTTCCGGTAGAGTTTACGAATATTTCCAACGTTGATGTCATGGAATCCGTTGAAAAAGCGATTGGAAAAGATTATCAGATTCTTGGGCTGGAGGGGGAAACGAAATTTATCATAGGGGACGAAAGGGATGACCTTATTCTTCATGTCCGTTTCGTCTGTAATGAATCTTTCGAGATATGCGGAGAAAAATGCGCAGTGGGGTTCTCGGTGATGTGTAGTGAATTAGGGGCATCCAATCTGACCGTGGAGACCATGTTGTTCAGGGACGCGTCCAAGACCTGTCTGGTAGCGTCATACTCTTCCGAGCCCTATTTTGATTATGAGTATGAAAAGATTCAGGCCAAGGATCTTATAGACTTGTTTCCGAATCTGATCAAAAGGCTTAAAGGGCAGCTCGCGGAGTTGAAATTAAAAGTGCAGTCGGCAAAAGAAGAGACGGAAAGTAAAGCGGATATACAGGAAAAATTGAAGGATCTTCGACTCCGTAAAGGTCTGAATGATAAGTTTCACACATTATTATATCAGGAGCTTGAGGCAGACCAGAATGTAAAGACCTTGTGGGATTTGTCAAATAAAATAGCTCTTGTGGCCAAGAACTTTGATGTTGTCAATCGGGTCCGCATAGAGCGGGTGGCCGGAGATCTTGTGAGGTTATGTTTTGTCAAGGCATGATATTCTCCTTACGGATTGGACGGTATATATTCTTGAGTGCGCCAACGGTGTGCTTGCCACAGGATTTTGTTCGAATTTTAAAAAGAGGATGGCCGATATAAATATTTTTCGGGAAACGCCCTATTTTAAGCATTTCCCTGAGGCTATCCCAGCAAAAGTGGTCTTTAAAGAGACCGGTCTTACGTTCAAGGAAGCCTATTCTAAGTCGAGATATCTCAAGAACATGGTCAAGCGTCTTAAGATTAATTTGATAAAGACCGGTCGCTGGCCTATAGGAGGAGCTTTTCGGGAATATCTGAAGACTGGGAGGGCGTCTCCACGGTATCGTGGACAGGGTAGTATTCTATCGTAATCGCCGTATAAGAAGATTATTATTGACTTTCGTCTGCGAATACATTATTATATGTATTGACCATAACTATTTAGAAAAAGAGAGGTTAAAGCCATCAGACTCTCTGAAAAACACAGGCCGGTTTCTTTTGATCAGGTTATTGGTCAGGATACCGTAGCCTTCATTTTAAGGTCTATAGTCAGAAAAAAGGCGTATCAATCAGCGTATCTTTTTTCTGGCCCCTCTGGTGTAAGCAAAACCACCCTGGGGCGCATTTTTGCCAAGGCTATTCTCTGCGATAGCTCCGTTGATGGCAATCCTTGCGGGGTTTGTGAATCCTGCCTTCAATTCGATAAAGAGCAAAATTTCGGGTATAATGAAATAGATGCGGCCTCTGTGGGGGGCAAAGAGGACATGATAAAACTTCGTGATGAGTCCTCTTTTCAGTCGGTAAGCAAAAAGAAAATCATGCATCTTGATGAATGCCATGATATAAGTCGACAAGGTCAGGATGCCCTGCTAAAACAAGTTGAACAATGCCCCGAACACCTCATCTATCTCTTCAGTACCACGGAACCCGAAAGTCTTAAGCCAACCCTCCGAAAACGATGCATGCAGTTCCAAGTCTCAAAAGTAGACCCAGATCTTATTTCTAAACGATTAAAAGAAATTTGCGATAAAGAGGCCTTCAAATACGAAGTAGAAGCATTGGATGCCATGGCATGGGAATGTCATGGCCATGTCCGGGATTCGATAAATATCCTTGAGGAAGTTGCTTTTCTTGGCGATATCACTTTGGAGAATTTCAGAAAGATATCTCATAATCTGGATTCGGACGTTTGCAGGGCAATTGTAGGTCTGGGAGTCAATTTGAAAGACTCTTTGGATGCGGTCGGGAAAATGTCATCGTTAATATCGGCTCGAGAATTGTATGACCAGACTATTATTATGCTGAGTGACGTGGCCAAGCTTATGTATAACTATGACGGATTTACTGCGCAGAGAAAAGCGCTTCTTGAAAAAATACGAGATGTTCAAGGTTCCAGAGTACTGGAATTCATGGATTATTTGTTGCATCGTGACAAACATATCGATAGGATAGGACTTCAGAGTGATTTTGTTCTGCTCCATTATAAATTCAGTGCAAATAATTTTCAACCGAAATCCGAGTTTCGTCCCGATATAAAAGCCAGCCCCACAACAGAAATGACCCATTCACAAAATCTCCAGCCAGAGGGCATTCCTCAGCCCTCGGCACCCAAAATTTCTCAAGCTCAATTCTCAAAAATGAGCATGAAAGACAAAGGTCGCGTTCTTCGTGAACAGCGACTGTCAAAAGAAGAAAAGCCGGAAGAGGAAAAATTGAGGCCATCAGATTGGCCCCTGCCAAAAGAAGAGAGAGTCGGGGTAAGTAGTTTTGACGACGAGGAATTAACGCCCCAGGAGTTCTCTCATCTATTGGTAGGGGGTCATGGCCATGGCAGCAGCTGACTGGCTTATCATTGAATTGAGCGAACAGAGTGACGGGTGTACCTATTCTGAAATAGTGACGAATATCCATAATTTATTTGGGGAAGACGTAGAGTTTTTCATACCCACCTATCAGGAAAAAATGGGGTCATATACAAGTTCTTGTACCCTGTTTGACGGATATGTTTTTATAAAAGATACCGAGGATATCCGGTCAAGCCTGATAGATTTACGCGATTACAGAATGTTTTCAAAAGTCCTGGAATCCCATGGACACGCCCATACCATAAACTCCAATGATATCGGAGTAATGAAACGCAAATTGAAAAAGTCCATCAAAAGAAAAATTAGCATTGGGTCTAAAGTTAAAATCCTGGAAGGAATCTTTTCCAATTTACCCGGAGAGGTCGTGGGAATAGATGATGGCGGCAAAAAAATCATGGTTAGAATCAAGACCTTGTCAAGGGAAATGATCGCCCCCCTACCATCTACCAGTGTCGTAGAAGAGCTCGTAATTTGAATCACCTGATAATTGATGGCTTTGGAATTGCCTTCAGGTCGTTTTTTGCCTTTAATACTTTAATGACAAAAACCGGCATGCAGTCCGGCTGTATCTACGGATCCCTGTGCTGTTTAAGAAGCCTCAAGAAAAAACACCCGTCATTTCATGTCACCGTCGCGTGGGATAATGAAGCCAGAAGAAAAAAAGAAATCTTCCCGGATTATAAAGCCAACAGACCTAAATATACCATGTCAGATAATGTTGCCGATCTTAAAATAATATTTTCAGCATTAGGGGCAACCCAAGCAGAAATGTCCGGGGAAGAGGCAGACGACATAATCGCCACCCTTGTAAAAAGATACTCTTCTGAGGACGGTCTTATTTACATTTATAGCTCTGACAAAGACCTCCTGCAACTCGTGAAAGATGGAAAAGTTATCATGATAAGACCCAAGACCGGTGAAGATAAGTTTTATGATGAGGAGGCTGTCAGACAGGAATTCGGGGTGGCACCTGAGGACCTGGCATGTTATCAGGCCTTCCGTGGCGATACCACGGATAATGTCCCGGGCGTGGCAAGAGTGCCGTCAAAAATAATAGCCTCCGTCGTTAATCAATATAAAACCCCCGAATCTGTCTATAAATCAGGAATTATAAATTCCATGACCGAGTTCCAGAAGTCATCCTTTTTGTCCCATGAGGCTCAAAGTCTCGTGAATTACAGCCTTGTCAGACTTAAGGATGATTTGGACTGTAATATTACTAAGGGGGTTGTAGATAAGGTAAAAGTCGATTTGATTCTGTCCAAGTATGAGATACGATCGATTTCGTCTGATAGCTTGATGAACGCTTTTGAGGATAAAGAATTCCTTGAAAGACAGGCGCCGGCTGTGGAGAACTATTCTCTCTTTTAAAAAATTTTAAAAAAGTGAGGGACATTGTCATGGTAGAAACAGTATCACCCACGACTCGAGCAATGGATGCATCTGAATTTGCCTCAAGGTACTCGAATGATAATAGGATACCTTACGACGAGATACACAGCCCTAAAATTTCCTATGAGGATATGTTGCCTTTCATTGACCAGATTCCACTGCGCGAAAGAGACCTTCTGAATTTGTACTATAAAGAAGAAAAAAATCAGAAGGACATAGCGAAAATGTTCGGGGTGACACAGGGTGCAGTATCAAGCCGATTAAGCAGAGCCAAAGCTCGGCTCAGATTCCTTCGTGGCCTGCCCAAGATTAATGAAGCTGACGTGGAAAAGAACCTGTCCCCGCATTTTGAACCCATGGAAATTGAGATAATCCAATGCATGTTGAAAACGACCTGCCAGAGTAAAACGGCCGATTTAATAAATGAACATCACGGATTCAGGGAAGAGAAAAAGCGCATGACCCAGGTCAAGGTCCGGCACCGGTTCGAAAAGTGCCTGACCCATCTGGGTGAGATGAAAAAGAAAAATCCAAATATGTCTAAATACTATAACCTGCTCGAGTACATCAAGGGCAATCTGTATATGCTTCATGAAGTCGTGCTTCCTCACTTTGACAGGGGTTCCAGAGCCGTTTTTAGTATGTTGACAGATTGAGAAAAAACATGAGGAAAAAACAGATAAGACAAGTGTTTGATACTGAAACCTTTATTAAAAGGGCACGGGAAATTCACGGTCAAAAATATGACTATTCCATGGTCGAATATAAAAGCACGAAAGATAAAGTTAAAATTAAATGTTTACATGGAATATTTGAGCAAACACCCAACTCTCATTTAGCAGGAAGAGGTTGTCCGGTATGTGGGAGAATCAATGCGAGGAATAATACGCTTTTAGGTCTAGAAGTATTTATCGATAGGGCTAAAAAAACTCATGGTGACCGGTATGATTATTCGTCTATATCGTATAAAGATATGAAAACAAAAATTGAAATACGATGCTTTAAGCACGGGATATTTAAACAAAAACCTAATGAACATACTGGTGGTAGTGGATGTCCAAGATGCGCTCGTGAACTTGAAAAGTATAATGCTATGACGACGGAAACTTTCATTGTTAAGGCCAGGAAGGTACAAGATCGGAAGAGCACACGTCTGAACTCCAGTCACATCCA
>OFOO01000015.1_pt1 | contig 16903 bp, 20 predicted proteins | sample 1542381 | NCBI WGS metagenome assembly OFOO01 (sample SAMN04958509, study PRJEB24370) | sediment metagenome | isolation source: lake sediment | place: USA: Lake Hill lake, St. Paul Island, Alaska | collected 2013
GTAGAACAAAGCACAGCCAAGACATCATGTCCAGTCAGAAAATCCTGATAATCCCATATCATTTCATTGACGAGAACAGCCTCTCCAGGATTCAGCTCCTGTTCATCCAAAGTTTTCCCGTCATGAAGACCTACTAAAACCTTGCCGGCCAGACAGATTATATATTGTTTTGTCTTGTAATGGGCATGGCATCCCCGGCGCATATATCCCGGCACTCCATGAACAAAGAAAACCCGCTCTGGTTTAAACGGGCAATCTTTGAATTCCACAGGAAGGAGAAGCCCTCTATCATCTTGAAAAGATGCTAGAGTCTGAATATTCATGACAAAAACTCCGGGATATATCTTTTTGCTGGACCTTGAAAATGCAATGCATTAAATTTTATTGGTTTATTCAATAATTCATTGTAAATCACAGGTACAGCATCCACGAACGTGACTTTTTTTATTTTTCTGCCTGGATCCATCATGAACCCTTGATCCGAAGTATTGATATTGTGATCCCAAGTTGATCCTGCTACGATATACATCATCTCACCTACTTCTCCGGCATGCATACGGCCGTAGTATTCCAGAAGGGTCATGTCGCATACTCCACCATTTAAGCCATGCTTTCTCCGTATATGATAATGGGATGCTATCTTCTCATATTCGTAGGATGATTTGTTGGAGTAAGTCTGAATAAGAAAAGAACAGAATTTTTCTAACCCACGAAGTGTGAAATATGACGTGCTTCCACAGCATTTATGAATTAATGTAAAATCGAATTGATCGTAAAATCCCCACAAGGACTCTGGATTTACATAGAGTAAGACATCGGAGTCTATATGCAGGCATATATCAATCCCTTTAGATTTCATGAAATCTCTCAACATAAGCCATCGGGTGAAGCATATAAGTTCTCCAATATTGGTGCTAAGATTCACGAACAGGCTCTCGAATTCTTTTGCCGATTCCGAATAATCACATATTCTATCTGTGGCAAAATCCTGTCCATCTCCTAATACCAAAACAGTTCCATGCCTGCCTGCCTGTATTACTACGCTTCTGGCGTAATCCTGTCTGCCTTTGTGAATAATTATTGTCGGGATCACCAGTAGCACCCTCCTTCTATAGTGAGACAATTTGAAGGAGTCTCTGACGGTATAGGTCGCACCCAATGCTCATTGTATAATTTGGAAATATCTTCGTGTACATCCCATCGCCGGCCTTTTATACCAAACAATATCTGCGTTGCTCCGGCCATATGCACCGCTTTTTTCCCTAAGGTCTTGGCATGGTTTGCGAGTGGTATCCCATATGCCCCCGCTCCTATGATTGCCACGTCGAATGATGTCTTTTCCATCTCTTCAAACATATAGTCCCGAGCGTCAAACCAAGTTTGGAAGTCTGTTTTTTCTCCTGCATGGGACATCACCGCTTTGATAGTCTTTAATTCAAATTCCGGAAGGATATCTTCATTCTTGAATAATATTTTTCGGTTTCTATATTGGCTTTCTATGGATTCCTGAAACGGGTGGATTACCAAGACAGTTTTACCTTCCAGAGCCTTTGACCAAGGATTTTCATGATAATAAGGTTCAAGGCTTCTCAGAGCCACTCTTGGACAATGAGGACAACATTTATTTATTATATCCCCATCCAAGCGATCTAGCCATTGGGCGAATATATCAGAGTTCTTTATATAACCCAATAGAGTATTGCAGAAGCGGGTCAAGATATCATCGTTGATTGGAAAGACACCGGCATTATTTAGCATCTGCTGTCGGTTATGTTCTGACCAATAGGCTCCGTTGTTGTGTGCATACAGACATTCAGCCTCGTTTTTTCCTAGCCGTGCAACCATTAACGGTTCAGACCCGGTCAGGTGTTTTCTGATAAGGTCATTGCCTTCTTGGCCTGTCATGATGCCTTCCATAGGAAAAATGTGCTATAATGATTACCGCTTGCTAATTCCATGTAAGAATACCCGTATTCCTTAAAACAGTTTAAAAGATCTTCTCGATTGTGATAGTATGAATAAGTGGACAATGATTCATAGGCGTTATAAATTCTGGCTTGATTGGCTTCCTGTCCATTTTGAATCCGGTTGAGAAGAAGATTTTTGGCTCCAAGGCCAAGCATGTGCTTCAGACCCTTATCTCCATTACTGAGAACTTCCAATAATGCATCAGAATGAATCATGTCATAGCTTGCAATATCTTCTGGTTTCATATCCCAGAAATCCATGACCCTGAAATCTCCACCCCAGGTGGCCTTGGCCAATGCTACGGCATGCTCAGAATAGTCCACCCCGGTATATTTCATCTCGGGAAAATCCCTTTTCAATAATTCGTAGCAAACCCCACTTCCACATCCGATGTCAATGACACGCTTGATTTGGACTCTTTCAATGCCATTAAGGAGAAGCCTATATAAGCTTTTCCAATGGATAGGATATTCATTAGAAAGATAATTAAAAGATAATTGTTTTTTATTGAGTTCCAACTGTTTCTGAAATACATCAGAACTGTTCTTCCACGAATTTTTATATCCCATAGGATTGAATGGCCTCCACTACTGTTTTAGCGTCTTCGATGGTCATATCCTCATGGAATGGTATGCTCACAGTTATTTTTTCTATTTGTTCCGATTCCGGTAAACTTGTAACCTCTCGATAGGGTTCCATGAGATGTGCCGCTTTATAATGCTTTCCGCATATAACCCCTTTAGACTTCATGTGCTCTATAAATTGATTATTATCTGATGTCTTTATCCGGTAAAGATGATCGCTGGTATTATCATAGCCAAGATTTTGGTTGTAGTAATCCCGTATTATTTTCAAGACCTCTTTCCGGTCATCAAGAGTCATGAGACTCTTGAGAGCCACATAGGCTTGAACAGAATTCATATACATTTTGTATCCAGGGAACATCGGCGTTCTTTCCCAGCTATTGGTGGAAAATGCCATGCCATTCATGGATGCTATTCGTAAGGTTTCTATCATGTTTTTGTTGCTGGAGACAATCATCCCTCCGTCGCAACTTTTTACGGGCTTGGTCGGGTAGAAGCTGAAAATCATGAGATCATTCTCGCTGGCTTCTTTTTTATATTGATCACGTTCTACTTTTTGTGCGGAGTCAATGATTTTTATCCCATTGCCATAGGTATGAAGAACATAAGAGTCACCAACCCATTTTACATTGTCTGTAAAGACTATTTCATGCCCGGACATTATTATGGCATTAAGGACAACAGGGGGTATTATGCTCGGTACATAAACGGACATGGACAGAACATTTGACCCTGTCATTACCGTGTTTGGGAATATCTTCAAGCAAAGAAAAATGGCGTTTGTAGCACTGCTGACCGAGCATGCGTATTTGGCACCGATATATTCGGCGAAAATTTCTTCAAACTGCCTGACTATTGACCCATGAAGGAGATGGTCAAAAGGAGATATATCAATAGTGTCTTTCGGGGTGGTAAATAATTTGATCACTGAGGTCTCCTGCAAAAAGCATAGCTTGCCCATATGGCCTGAGGCTGGGCGTATCGTTCAGGATTGGTATCACCAACCCCGTCTCCAGTATTTATCTTAATATGAAAGTCACCCTCTACCCATTGAAAGCCACTGCTTTCATGTATCCTTTTGAGAGCTGTGGGAGAAAATCTCCAATTGTCTTCCGGAGACGGATGATACGGAAAGATAAATGGCGTAGAATTTATTAAGCACCCGCCAGGCTTTAAAATCTTTAATAAAGCATCGGATACTCTGTACGGGTTATCAACATGCTCAAATACTGAGACCAGAATCACCGTTTCAAATCTGTCTGAATATTGCGTTGGTAATTCCTCTATGAATGGGTCGCCCATCCCTGGATTCAGAATGAGATAATTTGGGTCTATAAATGACCATGGACGAGTAATTTGCAGATATCTGTCACCTTGAAAAGCGTGTGGTACTTTGACTGTTCGACCATCTTCCAGAGTAACCGATAACGCTTTTTTTGCAGAGATGTCGTAGTCCGCAATCGTTGGATTAGGCAAACCGCCGGCGTCTAATAAAGGGGCTTTCAAGCCATACTTGGCATGTAACCCTTGTATGAGGTCTATATCCAGTTTAAACATTTAATTCCTGCAGTTGTCGGTTAAATTCTTCTTTAAGTAGCTGCATGTCCCGGGCGATCGGTTCTGGGTGCGTCCCTTCAAATGCCTTGGTCATAGACGATGTCCTGTGTTCCGGTCGATATTCATGTACGCCCATATATTTGAGCTCTATGGCTACCCGTTCTGAATCGGTGCCCTTCACCCAGGGTAGATATACTGTGTGGAAATAATCATCAATGAACTTGCCTTGCACCAAGCTTCTATAATACAGTTGCTTGGTTGCGACTTGTCGGGGGAAAACCGCCGTGTAGTGATACATACGAATCCCAGTGTTACCATACAAGGTGTCGCTATCGAGATGTTTGTAGGGCAACGTCTGAATCCCTGGTGCATGACCCATAGTGGGTGGCCGATGGGTAGTCCATTGCGATCCTGGGTAGACCTTGAATATTCTTAGGAACTGGTCACACTGTTCTTCAAAACCACCTATATACCTGTCAAAGCCCCCGTAAAAGGAGCAACTTTTTACTCCCACAGAGGTGTATTTTTCTTTTTCAAGAAGATTGAAAATAGTCTCGATATCGTCCGCTTTATAGCATTCATCAGAATCAAGTTGCCATAAGTAATCTGTGTCTGGCTTCAGGAATTTCATGTAGGCTCTGCATTGCTCATCTTTCTCGGAGAACTGCCCATGAACTATGGATATTTTATGTTCTGGGTCTGGGAACGTATCGAGGATATGATTGGTATCATCCGTCGAGGTGGTCAGGCCTTGGCCTTGCCAGAAGATTACCGGGCCTTCGGCAATCATTATCTGTGAAGCATAGGGGTACACGGTTTCAAGGCATTGCTTGAGCACGTACGAGCCATTTAGAACAATCATCCCGAAAGCCATATTGATTTTATGATCTTCTCGCAAGAAAACCACGGGCCTTGTGCCCGTGGATGAATTGCTCTGTTCCATAAAGTTTAACTTTTTCCATTTCCATCTATTATATTTAAAATAAGTTACAATAACCAAGTAACCCATTATTACCTTTCGGTAATAATTATTCTTGGACAGTTAATTCCCTCCGGGTTTGTTAATGGTTCAATTAGGCCTAACTTTAAAATTAACTCCTTTAAGAATCCATTAATGTTTTAAGGTACCGTAGGGACTACGGGAACCGGCCATGCCTTGTGGTATGGTCTACGCCCAAGGAGACTGTGTAAGACCTTTGCATAGGGTTGGTGTCGCTTTTAGCGATGCGCTACCGTGCCTAGGCAACGGTCATTGATTTGGGAATCCACCCCGTTTACGGGGTGGTAGTTCAACATATAAGCCATTTCTCGTGAATTTTCTTGAGCCTCATGAAATAATCCACATAGAGCTTTTTGACCTGGGGTATGTTAAACACCTGACCGCTCAGAGTATGATCAAGATATGTCCCTGATGTAAAATTTATCTCCGCACTAATTAAGTTATAAGACATCCGTGAGAAATGGCTGAATAACAGAATTTGTTCCTTATTGCCCCATACTATCTTTCCTTCCGTTATCTTATCCCATACATACAACCGGTAATTCCATGGTGCAGCATGACCTATAGTTTCATCAACCACACAGATATTTTCGGCGCCAAATCTTGGTATGAATTCCTCAAGATATTTTTGATCTCCACAAGACCTGAGATGGGGGAATTTCTTATTGAGGACGGCATCGGACCACCAAGAAAGTGTGTCTCGGCCGGCTTTATCTTTTCTGAAATATATGACTCCAACATTATACGCCCCGTCTCGGTCACCTACTAAATTATGACGATGCGCTATTAGGCCGACACTTTTGTTTCCTATCTCTTTAAAGAACATATCGATATCAGCATAGAAGAATATGTCTGAATCGATATAAGTAATGTCTATATTATTAGCAATAAGATAATTGCAGAAATAGGATGCCAAGGTCCAGCAGTATTCATTATACGCTCTATCTGCCCGGGCTACTTTTAATTCCGGATTGGTTTCTTCAAATTTTTCTAAACAGACCGGAATTATTATCCCATTATCAGTATCAAGTTCTGATTTTATGAGCCACAATTTATCATAAGATCTTTTATCAAGACAGAGATAATAAAGCGTAAAGGTGTTTTTAGAAGTTTCCTGAAGAGACTCGTAAAGAGCGAGACCTTTAGCTAAGAAATTCCAATCTGATAATGTGCAAAGAATCATTTCATTTCCTTTATAATGGAAGCTACCCGGGCTATTTCTTTCCGCGTTTCCTCAGAACCCCATTTTATTCTATCAGGGTCCTTGAGTGACTCCATATCGTTATACGTTGCATCAATCCGTTCTTTGAAAACGTCCGGGCTCAGATGCTCCGTTACCAGGTCTTCCCGATATCGCATTTTTCCGGCCTGTTTGAAAGCCTCGTCCAAGAAGGTGTCCACATACCAACGCCGGAAGTTCTCGTTTAAATAATACCCTATTTTATCATGCAATGTCCGATGAGTGAAAAATAATGTCGCGTTTTTACCCTTTTGAATATGAACATCATTGCAGGAAACCATGATGGCCTTATCTTTTGCAAATTCTTTTCGGACTTCCATGTCCCATCCGGGCGTATGGAATAGCACGTCATCGCCAAAAAATCCGATTATGGGAGCACTGGTGACCTTATAGAGCTGATTCCAAAGAAACGATAAATGTGCTTTCCCATCCTTATATCGGTCAAGGATTTCTGCCCGGACGGATATGCCCAGATTGTTCAGGTCTACTGTGGCCTGTATGCTCGCTGGGTCATCGGTATGTATTCCGAAGACGATTTCCACTAGACTCTTTTTTTCTGTCATGTCAGCCACGGACTTTGCGAAATTCATCATGTCCTTCGGCCGGTTCAAGGTCGGCACAAGGATGCTTATCATGTCCGTGTCGACAAGGTCATCTTTTACCAAGTCTTCCGATTTTTGCACAACCATTTCGAATGACCATTCGTCATAGGCCTTCCCATACCGTTGTTGATGTATAAGGCTTGACCCACCAATTTTCCTGAACACGTCCCACAGGGATTCCCACGAGAAATGATGGACATGGCGCCTATTGCAACGTTCATCTCCTATGGGGAAATAATATTCATGGTCTACTTGATAAAGAACGATATAACCATTGTCTTTTACTACCCTGAGCCATTCTTTTATTGTAGCCTCAGTATTGGGTATCTCTTCTAGGAGATGGCTGGAGAACACATAATCAAAATGTTTATCTGGATAAGCTTTGAGTATCCGGGCGTCCATGTTCATATCTGCATTTGGGTTTTCCAAATCGATGCCTATGGCGTCCGGTTTTATTTTATAGGTTCCACAACCGAGGTCAAGGCCTTGACCATGACAGTATTTGAGTAATCGTGGCCGGCAATGGTCTACTTCGGATCTTATCTGCATGGCGTCCTCAGCAGTATGATAATGATGACGAGCATGAGCGGGGACATTATGGCAAGTAATATCCATGCCGTCAGAGCGGTAATCACCGCGGCTATGGCCGAAATTGACAGTATCCTCTTGAGTTTTGCCCGAAACCTTTTCATTTTTTCTATCCTTTTAGAGCGGTCAAGGTGATGTGATGCCACACTCGAGAATCACGGCTCTCAATGACGAACCCGCATAGTCTCCGTACGGGGTCGTCGCAGAGGTACAGGGGTTTTCCGGATTCCCAAGCCTCGGAAAAGGCCTTGTCGAATTCCTCCCTGCTTTTGTATGTAATGCCCGAGGGCTCATCGACGGGTCTCGTAACTCGAATCATTATATTTGCTGATATTTCCTTGTCGTTTTTTGTCTTCCACAGGATATAGCCTCTCGTGCCCCCCAGAGGGTCATCGGCTGGCAACATGACAATTTCCTCACTATCGGGGGATACTTCAAACAATTCAAAGAGGCCATTTTTTATGGCCATCATCTCCGTGGTTCTTTCCTTGATCATCAATTTTTGGTCTGTCTCTCTGAATTCCATGTAATTCATGATTAATCCTCTCTGTAAAATGGTGGCATGGACACCCAGTCGCGCATTTGGCCAATTACAAGGCCATCCACGTCAACGACCATGCCCGGAATGACCTGAATCGTAGGATTGTATCTCAGGCATATCCTTTTAATGAATCTATAATCATGCTCAGGTTCATTTTGCCAAGGGTCAGCCAGAGCCCATGCACGAGGAACACAAAAACACGGAGTGCCCACATGTCCACACATTGGAAACATTGGAAGACCAATTTCAGGTACTAAATGGATACGAGTAGGATCGCCGTTCTTATATGTCCTTGACAGTTGGCAACTCATTTGTACGACCGAGATGGTGTTTTCTTGAATATTCGTTGCAAATTTTTCTAAATAATTTGATTTATAGCGATCATCATCATCACATCAGCATGTGAATTTGCCCTCGGCAAGTTCCAGCCCTTTATTTCTTGGCCGTGTCCCTGGGGCGATAGTCATATTCCCAGGGTCTTTTTCTATGTTCGTGAACCGAATATTATAATCATGCTCATGCTCTTTCATGAATGCCTGGACATCATCCGGGACAATGCCGTCCCAGATAATTATGTGCTCCCAGAGTGCCCTCGGCAGAGTCTGATTTTTAAAATCTCTGACAAGATGGGTCAGATGCTCCACACCCTTAGATGCTGGAGTAATGACAGATAATAACAGACTCATTTTTTCTCCACCGGCGCCACGACCCTGTTGTTTTTTTCAAGATATTCTTTCGCAGCTCTCCGAAGAAGCTCGGAAACAGGAGCCCCAGTCTCTTTCGAGAGCCTTTTAAGCTCCGCCATGAGCTCCTCCGGAAAACAGAAACTATACATACGCATACTTATGCTTATGTATTAGAAGATTATTAATTGCGAGTTTCTTATAACTACTTGGAAACAGCGAGGTTATGGTTAACGATAATTATCTATTAATACAAATTACTATAAGAAGGGGTCTTCGTTCCTTATAAAAAAATCTACATAATATTTAAGATGGAGGGATTTTTATGGCTACTGTCATGTCTGAATATGTTTCCACGATCCGTTTCGCCCTGAACTTTGAAGACCACAAAAATTCCGTCCAGGTCCAAGCCGGGGACACCGTGTTCTTCGACGGAACACAGGCAAAATATCAGAAAAAAGACGGGTCCGAAGTGACCGGAAAAGCCCCGTCCCTGCAGTCCGCCATAAATATGAAATGGCTTTCGCCCAAGACCACGCCCCTGCCCGAGGGCTTTTTTAAAACAGCTACAGAACAAGTACAGGTAACACAGAAAGCCGTGGACAGGGACGCGGATAAGATCCCGGTCAATAAAGGACCGAGATACGATAATTTTAAAGGCGGAAGCTTTGAAGAAATGCTGGCCAAAGAACGAGCAGCCGACGTGATTATAAAAGAAGATGACTTGATAGTCAAACATACCAAGTCCTATGCCGTGCCAGAAAAGAAAGCCGCCGCCGCCGGAGAAAAACTCGAAGTGGCCGGCGACCAAGTCGAAGTCCGGGAAAATGTCATGGTCAATAGCTCCACAACCGTAACGCCCACCAGAACGCATAAGAGAGCCATCATGAGGAGCGAAGACTATGGGGCGGACACCACGACCCCCATAAAGTTCAAAGGCGTAGGGGCAAAGGAAGATGCCAAGAGACAGGCATTCACGGTCGACAGTAATACACCCAAAATACCCGAAGAAGCTACCATGGCCGAAGTGAAAAGGGTGACAACCGTCATAAAACAAGATGCCGAATCCCAAGGCGCTCGGGTCGTGAAGGCCGTTAAAAAGGCATCCATGCTGGTAGAAACGGTGGATGGCATCAGCTTGAAAAAGACAGGGACGGAATCAGGGTCATCAGAAATCCTGAAAGAAGAGGGAATATCTTTTACAGCGGCCTCCAATAAGATGGCAAGGACAGCATCTGGAGCCACCGTCTCGTCCGGTGGAACAGCCGTATCAGAAGTACATGCCGGTATGGACGGGGTGACTGTGGTTCAGAAGAGAACCGGCGTAAATATTCCACCCAAAGCACAGGAAGAAAAACCCGATTATTTGTCGATGTTACCGGACGACTGGGGAGACTTGCACTGGGCAAAAAAGGAAAAGATTATTAAACTCATGACGGATACAGGTCTTTTGAAATTTATCATGACCGTCGAAACCCTTACTGCAGTGCAGAATGCATGCAAAGCAAGGTTAGAAGAACTTGCAAATCAAGAAAAGTCTGATTAGGAAAGTAGCCGCCAGATACACGGAAGGCCTTCCAAATGACTGGGACATGGTCAATCTGTTTCCGAACAGGGACCCGGTTGAGGATATGGAAGATGCCTATGAGGGTGACACGGAAGTCATGCCCAAGAAGACCCTTCGAAACCGTTACATGCAACAGCCTTTAATGTTACGGCCGGAGTATAAGGGGGACATTCTGGAACAGCTCAAGATAAGAAAGCCCGGTATACGGCCAGAGAATATTATGCAGGCGGATGACCAGACCAATCTGAAGGACTTTTCCGACCCGGAAGAAATGCTCAAGCATCAGGAAGAGCCCTATCCAAGAGTGGTCGTGGATGATTTCATACAATTTGATACACCGGACCCGGGTCGCGGTAACCAGACGCTCAAGGATTATGATGACAGAGGATGGGAAAAAGAGGAAGCCCCGGAGATGTCCGAAGACCTTATAGACCGGTTCAGAGGGAAGGGAGTGCCAAGAAGCCATCCCAAGAACCCGAAATTGCCCGTAAGGGCTCGACGGGTCGCTATGTCTTTTATCAATCAACTTATTTATGGTAAACGTGTCAAGACCGCGGCCATGACCTTGGAAGGCCTGAAAAGATCCAGACTTAATGGCAAGATTATGCATATAGATGGGGTGGCGCCGGCACCAATAGTAGATAGGAGATTCTCTGACCCGCAACACGGCTTGTGGACTTTTAAAACCGGAAAGGGTGCTTATACCACTACTTTCGAATTTGTACCAGAAGAAGGTAAAGAACAGGTCAGAGACCTTAAGGTTAATGTCAATTGTTCCTGCCCGTCATGGCTGTGGTGGGGTGGATTGTTCAATGCCTTCAGGAATGAATATCTTTACGGTCCAATCCATTTTCCAAGAATGCCTCTTCCGACACCCGGTCAGAAAAAGCCCGCGATACCTCTTTTAATAGAACCGAAAAAACGCGACCCTGGCAGACAATTCCTGGCTTGCAAGCACATGATAGCTTGCATCCCATTTCTTGCAGACAACAAATTGCTGTATGCCCCCAAAGTTGAAGAAGAACGTAAACTGTCTCCGGAAGAGATCGTTGAGATTGAAAAGGGTATAAAGGATGAAGACCTCAGAACAATAGGTCTACCACCTTATTTAAGCAGAGGAGTTATAGAAAATCAGCAGCCTGTAAAGGGCATACTTCGCAAGTGGAAGACCATGCCCATGGAAGACCGGGATACCTTTATAAAAGAATTGGAGAGCCCGGCACATCTGCTTTATATGGGATATAGATTTCCTGCTTCAGCAGCCCGCCCGGTTTTGGATCAACTGACTATAAGAGGCCACGAATTTCCTCCAGGTTGGAGAGCCCGGTTTGAACGTGCCAAGGCCGTTTTTAAGGGCTATGGGGATCAGGTTAGAGACCTCATGAGACGGCGTGGGGTCAAGATGGCCGCAGATACCAAGGAATGGGACGAGGATGAACTGAATAAAGCATGGCTGGAAATGTCTGAAGATGAAAGAAAAAAGTATGTGAATTCTATAAAAGACCCGGCTGGCGTCTATTCGGTTTTTTTGATGTCTCCGAAGCACTCTCTGGGATATGTTCTTGTAAGACTTAGAGACATGCTGAAGGATTCAAAAACAGAGAAGGAAGCTGAAGAGTATCTCCGGCATTTTCTGTAAAACTTGCTGTCGATGATTTATCAGATTATTGATATCGCTTTTGACGTTATTAATTCCAAGACCAAGACCTGCCTGTCCTTCCCTGGCGTCGGGACAATTCAGGACATAGTCCGGTTTGGATTTTCGTTTGTGGAATCAGAGGACCATTTCGTGGCCTATGTCCTCGCCCACCCAGACCAGATGAAACAGGTCTTATGTGGATTCCCTGATGCAATATTAGACCCAGACAAAGAAAGCATAGGCAGACTCTGTACCGCCAAACTTATAACCACCAAAAAATTGAAAAAGAACCAGGTTGGATTTTCTAACGGGGACTTGAGTGTGGTTTTGATATTGGACATGCCACTATGATCTTGATTACTGATATAGGTAAAGATACCGATGATGCCATAGCCTTGGTATATGCCATTATTGCCGGCATCCCTCTTTCCAAGGTCATTGTCACATCTAAGAATCCTACAGAATCCGCATTGATATGCCACAATATCATAGGCCATCTGCAAGATCAATATCCCCGCGCCAGAGACATAAAAATCCTTCTGGGAAGTTCCCGGCCATTGAAGGATGGTATCATCCATGACAATTTTTATCACGGAGCTTTCGCTCAAGGATATCAGATTTTCGATGTCCTGAATCCTGCGGAAATTTCCCCGGGAGAGGAAGTGATAGCGATAAGCCCCATGACAGACCTCAGCCGGCTGGTTGAAGCCAATAAAATAAAGAGTGTCTTGTTCATGGGCCAGGTCTTGGTAGAAGGATCCCGGATAGCCCCAGACATGGCGGCCTATAATTTTAAATGTGACCCGACTGCGTCTTCTATCGTGTTTTTGTATCAGGACAGGATACGGTTTGCTTTTATCACTAAGAAAATGGCTTATAAAGTTCCTCTGAAAAAAGAAGACCTTAATGTCATTGCAGAGACCGGTCACCCGGTCGGAGAATTCCTCAGGGATCATGCCCTGCTATCTTTTGAAGCTTTTAAGATTAATGCCCCAGACCTGTATAATCGGATTTATAAGGGCACGGATAATATATCGTATTGTTATGACCCGTTGTGCCTGCTTGCTTTGAAGTATCCAGAGTTGTTCAAGTTTAAGCAATTCGGGGCACATGCCTTGGGCGAAGATCTTGAGGCGGATAAAGTAAAGACAATACTTGTGTCGACAATTGTTCAGGGATTATCTAAATAATATAAAATGGGGGTTTTACAATGCCAGCTTATGATTACAAGTGCCTGAAATGTGGGAACATAGAAGAGATTGAACACAAAATGTCCGAGACCCTGGCCATGACCTGTGGGGAGTGTGGTGGTGTCTTGGAGAGGCAGATAAGTTCTAATTTTGGCGGGTTTCTGATAAAGGGTGGGAGCTCCTCGATCCATTGGAAAGAAAAGCGTTTGCGTCATAAGATGAATGATGAGGCCGGCGTGCGTATGCAGAAGAGATATGGTGATGCAGGGCCCAAAGTTAGACCGAACATAATGGGGGTGCAACAGGAGTCCTGGTCGGATTGTCAGAAGTTGGCCAAGGAATGTGGCATGAACGCGAATAGTTATCAGCCTTTGATTGAAAGAGAGAAAAAGAAAAAAATACAGGTAGTCCGTTCGTGATATTCTATTAATACGAGGATATTAGTTCTAACCAAGAAGGTGAAAATTTTATGCAATCAGCTTTAGAAGCACTCTATAAGAGCAGAGACAAGATAATTGTCGGCTGGAACCCGGAGCCGGGTGTTCAGGTAACAACCTATAACATTTATGTTGGGTTGGCGCCTGTTCTGTCATCTCTGACAAGATTTATAACCGGCGTGCCCCCGTACCGGAGTGATAATCCCCAGACCCTTAAAAAGGTTACATGGGAAGTCACGCTCAGTTCGGTGCAGACCGCCTTGGGCATAACGACGGATTTCACGAATACCTTGTTGTATTTCTCCCTGACTTATTCTGTTGGGGCTACAGAGAGCCTTGTAGCTAATTCCACATTGGTAGAGGTTTCCCCGGTCGGGTTCGGGCCTTTGACCCGGAACTCCGATAATATGGCCTATGAGAGCTTTAATTTCGGGTTCAGTAGTGACATACAGAGATGGGTGAAGATGGCCTCGACCGCTACCGGGGCGGTTATATTCACCCCGTCGGATTTTGATAAGCCAAATATAACCACGCTATATACATATGACACGACAAATTTGAAGACTACCCTGTCATATCCGAGTGATCAGACCGTGGCCGGGTCTTTGGCCAAGTTAACGACCTATACGTATGTGGGTAGCCAACTCACGAAAGTGGTTGTGACGGACTCTACCGTATAAACTAAATTTTAGTCGTTAAATGAGCCTGTAATAATCAATTAATACGAAGAAAAAGAAGAGCCCCCTGTTACCGTTGAAAATCTTTTTGAAGGAGGATTAAGTTTATGGCATATGGAACAACGGTTGTAAAGTATGACGGAACGGATGTTGGTCCGATTTATCTCCGTGACATTGGTCAGCGCAATCAGCTTGGTGGTGGCAAAGGCATTTATACTCTCGGCCAGGACAGGTATCTTGCCCATGGTGATGATGCCACGCTTATCAGCACGTCTGATGTCATGCTGAGTAACACCGTCGGCGTCATCAAGCATTACGCGGATGCCGGTTCATTTTCAGTTACGATTGTTGCAGACTAAGCCTCTCTGGCTGTGGCTTAATACGGTCGCACCTCGTGTTGAGGGTGCGTGGATTGAAACGAGCCCTTATGGCCGACCCTCCAAAAGGGATCGGCCATTTTTTTTAGGAACAGTATATGATTCTTAGCTCTATTCAAAAAATTGAATATGAAAATAAGATAAGAAGCTACGTTCTATTAAAAAGTGGGAAACTAGAAGAAAATTGGAGATATGTTAATTCTGAAACTAAAATAAAAATCACCTGTGATAAAGGGCATGAGTGGTCAGTTCTTTGGCGTCATTTGAAACAAGGGTCTTGGTGTCCGGAATGTGCTGGGCAAATCACCCATGAAGAGGATGTGCTTAAGTTTATTGAAGAAAAAGGTGGGAAAGTTGATCCAGGATGGAAATATAAAAATGAAAAGACTCCATTTTGGGTCACTTGTGCTAAAGGACATAGATGGCATGTTCCTTGGAGTTCATTAAAACATGATGGTAGTTGGTGTCATTATTGTGCGGGTCATACAGTTGATGTAAATGAAGTAAAGAAATTTATCGAGAAAAAAGGTGGGGTATTAGATAAAGATTGGGAATTTGTCAGATATAACAAAAAATTCTGGCTGACATGTGAAAATGACCATAAATGGGAAACTACTTGGAATGTCATACAACAAGGTCATTGGTGTCCTGAATGTGCCAGAAAGGCTGTCCTACAGAGAAACTTTGATAGTAGACGTACTGAGGATACCGTCAGAGAATATATCTCTGGCAAGGAAGGAAAACTTGATCCGGAATGGAAATATATCAATAACCATGAAAAATTCTGGATTGAATGTGACCAAGGACATAGATGGCAAGCCGTATGGGGCAATATAAGTCAAGGTCACTGGTGCCCTTATTGCATGAAAACAATCGTCCTAGAAAAGGATGTTAGAACATATATAGAGAATAAAGGGGGGCATCTTTCCGATGACTGGGAATTTGTTAAATCAAAGGAAAATTTTAAGATACAGTGTGGACAAGGTCATTATTTCCAAGCATGCTGGGATAAGATAAGGCTCGGACAATGGTGCCCTTTTTGTTACGGTAACGACCAACCGAATGATTCTGAAGTAAAAGGTTTAATTGCAGCTAAAAAAGGGGAATTAGATTCTGATTGGAAGTATGTTAATTCTTTCTCCAGATTTTGGATTACATGTAGGAAAGGGCATCGTTGGCAAACTCGTTGGAATACGTTAAAACAAGGTGGTTGGTGCCCAAAATGCAAGGAAACTGTATCTGAAAATAAATTTCGTGGAACAATCGAAAGAATTTTATCAGCACCTTTTCCTAAACAGAAACCTGAATGGCTTAGGAGTCCTCTGACAGGAAGGCCCTTAGAACTTGATGGATACAATCAAGATTTGAAAGTGGCCTTTGAATATCAAGGCCCATATCATTATCAACTGGGAGACACAAGCCAAAAAAGAAGAGATGAGATAAAAGTCCAGAAATGTACCGAAAATAACGTGATTCTTATAAGAATACCTTATTGGGTGCCGATGACTGAATGGGAATCTGAGATAACAAATCAAATATCAAATAAAGGATAAATATGTTAGAACAAAATGGGACATTGATGAGCGATGTTTTTGAGGGAGAGGGTGGATACCAAACGTGTGACTTATATTTAGCAGCCTTTTTCCTCTCGACGGGGGCTCATATGACTAAGTCTATTCGGGACAAGAAGACGAACCGTGTGTACTTCATATTTGAAAAAAGCCCGATAATACAGGATCTCAAAATCAGTTATTTCGCCCGGGAAGCCAAGGTTGATGCCATTACTTTTGCCGATAATATCAAGTCCCTGAAGTCGCTGTGTCATAATATTCTTAATTCAAGGTGAGAAATTTTTATGAAAGTTTATATTGTTACAGAAAACTATGATCACGAAAACTACACTATAGTCGCTGTATGTGCTTCCAGAGATTTAGCAGAAAAAGCTAAAGCAGTTATGGAAGGGAGTAAAGAAGAAGAGGAACGTTTTTATGTAGACAGTTATTCCATTTATGAATGGCCTGTTTTTTCGGCTGAGAAAGAACTGCAGGGCATAAAAGGTCCAAAGGATTTGTTCATTAAAATAAAAACCGGGCGCGTCTTCACGGAACGCCTTGACAAGATAGCCACGGAACTCGAACAGGCCGGAAGATCGGACATGGCCTTGGCCCTTGATCACGTATCGGACAGGCTGGACAGACGTTATGCGGATCTGAAAGATCGGAAGAGCGTCGTGTAGGGAAAGAGTGTAGATCT
>OFOO01000016.1_pt1 | contig 15613 bp, 23 predicted proteins | sample 1542381 | NCBI WGS metagenome assembly OFOO01 (sample SAMN04958509, study PRJEB24370) | sediment metagenome | isolation source: lake sediment | place: USA: Lake Hill lake, St. Paul Island, Alaska | collected 2013
CACAGAAAGCGAATCATGAACAACGACATCAACTTCACATCAGTAGACACTCTCGGTTCTTTGTTGGCTCAGATTGCCGACCTTACAAAGCAAGCCGACGCTATCAAAGACAGCATCAAAGATTCCGCCAGCGCAGGTGGTGCAAAGGTCGTAGAGGGTGTAATGTTCAAAGCCACCTACAGCGAGAGCAACCGCTCGGTTGTTGACAACAAAGCTCTGCTTGCCGAGCTTGGCGTTACCGCCGAGCAGATTGCACGTCACACGAAGACCACGGCTGTTTTCAGCGTCAAGGTCACCAGCAAGTAAATCAACCGGGGCTACGGCCCCACAACGAAAGCAAATTATGAAATTTACAGCACACATCCACTTTGTTAAATACTCTTGGGACAGCAAAGGCAAGTTTGAGATTTACGGCGCGAAGCTAGACGATTGTGAACATCGCACTTACGTGTGTTCGCAGGACGTTGAGGTTGAAGTTCCTGAAAACTATGATCCAAGAGCACAACAAGTTGTTGCGTTGGAAAAAGAAAAGCAAGAGGTCATGGCTGACTACCAGAAGTCCTTGGATGACATTGACGAGAAAATCAGCAAGCTGCAAGCGTTGGAGTACACAGCATGAAGACGCATCTCAGTTACAGCAGCAACGGCTGGATTTTGATACATCAAGGGTCACCCTTGTGTGACTACAAAAAGACCAAAGCAGAGGTTTTAGAGGTGGTCAAATTTTACAAAATCACGTTGCCTGACTCCACTTGGAATGGCGACCGTGGCGAGTTTGTAATTACCGAAACTATTGAGGAAACAGCATGAACACCGACCACATTGTCCACAACACTATCACTAACCGTTTGGAATGCCAGCACTGCGGCTTCAGCGAGGCTCTCAAGATGCCTGCGACCATTGATGCCATTGTTGGCAAGATGGATGCCTTCACGGACGCTCATAAGGGCTGTACAACCCCTCAATCCGAAACGGTGATGTCTGGGTACGTCCAAGGCTTTGACGCGGGCTACGGCTTTGCCTTGGCTGAGATTGAGAAGTACATCAAGCGTCACGACTACGAGCCGCGCATCACTGGCCCACTGCTGAACCTGCTGGCCCACCTCAAGGCAGGCGATAAGCCAGATGTTAGGGAAAATCCTTAGTCCTTGTCATGTTTAATCCGGTGTTATACTAACCACACTGCAATCCGCAGGTAACAGCGAAAGACAGCGATGAAATACAAAGCAGAAATTGAAACCACAGTGGCAGGTATCCCTTGCATCGTTGGCGTGACAGAGTACACCGCAGGCGACAGCCGCGCAGACAGCAGCGATGACTACTACGGCTACAGCGAGTGGCGCGTGTGCGACTACAGAGGCCGTACAGCGCCTTGGCTTGAGGCAAAACTGACCCATGCAGAACAATCCCGTATTGAGTCTGAAATCAACCAACACTTCAATTGAGGACAGCGCGATGACTCAGCAAGAATTTGACAGGCTGGTTGCGTTAGACATCCAGCGTCTGGTAGCCAAGGCTCAAGCTGAGTACGAGGCCAAACAAGCGGCGCAAGAGGCCAATGAGGGCAAGGCATGAGCGGCAAGAACAAGGAGCGCATCTGGCAGTTTGGCCAGTGCGTCCTGCCTCAAGACTGTCAGGGCATTATTGATGTTCATTTCAAGCCTGAGAAGGCCGCAGAAGCGAAGATTGGCAGCTTGACAGACCAGAGCCTGAACCCATACCGAAAATCGCGTCTTTGCTGGATTCCCGAGCGCGAATCAATCACGTTGGTCATGTTCACCCATGGCCTGATCGCTAACTTTAAAGGAAACTGGGGCTTTGACATTGAAACGTCGGAGCAAGCCCAGCTCGGAGAGTACATTGATGGCGGTCATTACGATTGGCACGTTGATGAAGAGTTCTTCAACAAAGAAAAGGGCAAGCACCGCAAGGTCAGCGTGGTAATGCAGCTCTCAGATCCGTCTACTTACGAGGGCGGAGACTTGCTGTTGGGGTATGCGCAGAAGACGCCAGCATCAAGAGAGCGTGGGTCTATCGTGGCATTTCCAAGTGAACTCATGCACAAGGTCACGCCAGTCACAAAAGGCATTCGGTATTCGGCAACGCTGTGGCTCAACGGTCCGTTAATGACATAAAAAAAGGAGAAGGTATGAAACACACAAAAGAATCGTTGATGGAAATGGCATACGGCTATGACGGCCCGGAAGAAGGACTTGAAACCGCACTAACCGAAGTGTTTGCCGAGCGTGATGCGTTGCTGGCGGCTTGCAAGTTGTTCCTTGCTTATGACGCTTGCGATTCTGCCAGCGATATGGGCGTAAAAATGATGTTGGCTTACAACGCAGCGTGTGAGGCCAGCAAAGCTGCGGTTGCTAAAGCAGAAGGAGAGATGAAGTGACATACACAGAAGACCTAATTCACCGTCTGCGCGACACCGCCAGCCGGGGCGTATCGTCATGGGGCGACTTGCAGCAAGAGGCTGCTGACGAGCTTGAGACATTGATGAATGCAGTAGCCGAAGAGCGCGAGGCTTGTGCGCTCGCGTGTGAACTGCAAGTCAAAATCTTTATGTCTACACAATATAAAACCGGGCAACCACTGTCCAGTTTGGGAGAACGCCACGCCGCCGCATCATGTGCAGAAGCCATCAGAGCAAGGGGGACAAGCATGACAACCCTTCAAGAACAGCTAGCCGCAGCCGAGGCCAACCGGGACAAAGCCCACGAAGACATGGACAAAGCCGAAGCGGACTGGAGCAAAGCGATTGACGAAATTTTACGGATTAAAGAACTTATTGAGGAACAGAAATGACTAAAGAAGCATTGAAGCTGGCGCTTGAGGCGCTATTAGATTTACAGAGTTTGGATTCCAAAGATGTTTGGCTTGACCGATGGAATGAAGCCATCACCGCAATCAAAGAAGCATTGGCACAGCCAGTGCAGCCAGTGCAGGAGCCTGTATCTGCCGCTGAAATTCAACGACTGAGATTTTTGGTCGACTCAAAAAATCTAGATAAGCTCTACCGCGACCTGCATTTGGTCGAAGAGATTTGTGAGTTTTACGCTAAATGCGATTTGTCAGTCGAGGCGTTGAGAGATTGGGTTGCCGAGCGTATGGATACCCCATCTTTGCCAGTGCAGGAGCCTGTTCAGTCCAACATTGAGTTTTTATACGAAGAATTACGCCAAGCCACGGACGGCGGCAGTGAGTCCATGACACATACCGACGCGCTCAAGCAGATTGCTTATTGGAGAGAGCAGTGTAATTTGCTAAACCCTAAACCAAGCCCTGTTGCGTGGTGTCTTGTATACGAAGACCGTCGTGCTGGGCTTATTTATTCCAACCCGACTATGCACTTTGAATCCGCAGAAACTATGGTAAGAATGTCAGATGGAAGGATTGAAGTTGTACCCCTCTACACCACCCCACCACAGAAGAAGAACACATGAACTGCCCGCACTGTCAGACCGAATCTAACGGTAATGTGCTGGAGACGCGCAAACAAGACGGAGCGATTATCCGCAAGCGGGCCTGTGGTAATTGCGGCAAGAACTTTTACAGCCGGGAGGTGGGTGACTTTAATTGGATTTACGCCTCTATCGTGATGAAGCGTGCAAGGTCAGATAAAGCAGCAACGAGGGCCGATGTTGAACCCGGTCCAAAGGCCATAAGCATTGCAACAAAAATTTAGATGGGAAGCTGTATGACGCCGCTTGTAAAAGAAATGGTCAAGATGGTTTCAGTTGCCAACTTAGACCCAACGCAAATGCAATGGTTTGATGTAACCGGAGCAATCAAAGAGTACATTGGTTACGACCAAAAAAAGTATTTGCTCCACCCTGCGCCGTACAAAAACATGATGCTGTGTGGCAGAAAAGAGCAGAATGGTTTTATGTTGTCAGTGCTGGCAGAGCCAACAGCAACAATTGTGACGGGCTGGATTATAAATCCGACAGAACATAAAAGCCTTGGTTCATTTCTTATTGCCGAACACAACGGAGAACCAAAGACGGGCGAAGTTGATAAGCCTATTGACCCCAAAGACCAATCAATGATGTGCTCAATTTTGGCAATGTTCTACGCATCCCTTGACACCGTAACTGAATCTTATGTACCAACACCACATAAGGCCAATGTAAGCCGAGCCAAACGCGGACTAAAACCGCTATACGACTGGCACACGGTACTGATTGAGCCGTCAAAGGCCAAGCAAGAGCATCAAGGCGGTACACACGCAAGCCCACGTAGGCATCAGGCTAGAGGTCATTGGCGTACATACAAGTCAGGCAAGCGTGGCTGGGTGAAAGAGTGCTGGCGCGGCGATGCAAGCAAAGGGTCGGTATTCAAAGACTATCAAGTGAAGAACACATGATTGCTATCTGCCCCAAGGCTTTTTCTGTAATTTCCAGCGGGGCGGTAAAGTGCGTCAAACGCGGGCGGCAAATGCGTGACTGCTGGAGAGACAGCACCAACATATGAAACAAGATTACAAAGACCAAAAACAACCGGGCGTGACCATGCTAAGAAACGTGGGTTTTGCTATAATTGGGGCAGTATTTGTGTTGCTGTGGACATGGATTCCAGACTTTGCTTTGACAGAGCAGGAGTGCAAGAGCCAAAGCAAGCAGGCAGTTGTTGGGCGACTGTGTGAATCGAAGTAGAAGCGAATCGGTTCCAGCAATTGAGCTAACACGCATGGGGATTGCCGCTGGGGATTACCCGGTGGAGCGCACAGTCCTCATTCGTGTTGGTGGTGCAGCGGGTTAGCGCCGTTGTTTTTACTTGGCGTTTCACAAAACACTGCTTCATGTGAGCCACTAACTCACTAGCGTACAGATAGCGAATGAAATACACTACGGCCATCTATTTACATTCGCAAGGGATTACGGGTCATGCCAGAAACCGCCGCAAAGCCATCAAAACGAGCCACGGCAGCTACAAAGCCTAAAGCTAAGGCCAAAGGCTCTACTCCGCTCATAGAGGCATCAAACGCCCCAAAGACAGGCAGGCCAAGCAAGTACACAGCAGAGATCGTACAGGAGATCTTTGACCGCATCAGTAAGGGAGAGCCATTGCTCCAGATATGCGGAGATGAGCATATGCCTAAAAGGCAGACTGTTTATGATTGGTTGGAACGCATCGACGGTCTTTCCGGGCAGTTCGCACGCGCACGGGAGGCTGGCTGCGACGCTATGGCAGAGGAGGCTTTGATCATCGCCAACACGCCAATCATTGGCCGGAAAAAGGTTTTCAGCTCTGGCGCTGAGGACGGTGAAGACAGCATGACGGTGACCGAGGAAGACATGCTTGGCCACCGCAAGCTTCAGATTGAAACCCGCCTGAAGCTGCTGGCTTGCTGGAACCCCAAGAAGTACGGTACTAAGGTACAGATGGGCGGCGACCCCGCCAACCCGCTAAAGATCGAGATTCAATCCGAGGCTGACACTTACCTTGCTGCCCTCCTCATGAACGTGGAGCTGAATAAGCAGGTTAGCGCGAATGACTGACATAGCCGAGATCGTGGCTGACCCAGAGACGCAGAAGCACCTTGCGTTGGCCAGCCCCGAGTACCGGCTTGCGTGGGCGTGGCGCATGTCATGGTTTAAGACCCAGCACAAGCACCAGACCCTACCGCCCGGCGATTGGTGGTCCATCTGGCTGATGCTGGCCGGTCGTGGAGCTGGCAAGACCCGCACCGCAGCCGAGCAGATTGCATGGTGGGCATATGAGAACCCCGGCACGCGCTGGCTGGTGGCCGCGCCCACATCGGCTGACGTCCGGGCCACATGCTTTGAGGGCGACTCTGGCTTGATCACAGTCATACCTAAGTCGCTGGTGGCCGATTACAACAAGACCGCGCATGAGCTGCGCTTGACCAACGGCTCGTTAATTAAAGGTATTCCCGCGTCGGAACCAGAAAGGTTTCGAGGCCCCCAATTCCATGGGGGCTGGAGACGAGGTGCGATGAACTTGCGGCTTGGGACTACATTCAAGAAGCGTGGGATCAAATTCAGTTCGGCATGCGCTTAGGTAAGCGCACCCGCATGATCTGCACGACGACGCCCCGACCCAAGGACCTGATCATCGAGCTGATGGGCCGTGAGGGTGACGACGTGGTGATGACCACCGCCTCGACCTACGCCAACCTTGGCAACCTGTCGGACAACTTCAGGAAGCAGATCCTTGCCTACGAGGGAACTAAGCTGGGCAGGCAGGAGATCTACGCCGAGATCATCGACCCCGAGGAGGGCGGTATCGTTAAGCGGGACATGTTCAAGCTCTGGCCAGCAGGCCGAGCCTTCCCTAAGTTCGAGTACATCCTTCAGTCTTATGACGTGGCCACCAGCGAAAAGGCGCAGAACGATCCAACGGCTTGCATCACCTTTGGCGTGTTTAAGCCTCAAGATGGTCCAATGTCGGCCATGATCATTGACTGCTGGCAAGAGCGCATGATGTACCCCGACCTGCGCCCTAAGGTGATTGAGGAGTACGAAACCGTCTTTGGTGAGGGCAAGGACAGGAAGCGCGTCGACCTGCTGCTGATCGAGGACAAGAGCGCCGGCATCAGCCTGATTCAGGACCTCCAGCGTGCCCACTTGCCCGTTCGCGCCTACAACCCCGGCAGGGCCGACAAGCTCCAGCGCCTGAATATTGTGTCTAATGTCATCGCCCGTGGCCGGGTCTGGATACCCGAAAGCGACAACCGCAAGGGCTACGTTAAGGATTGGGCCGAGGGCTTCGTAAGCCAGATCTGCTCATTCCCTGAGACTACGCATGACGATTTGGTGGACGCATGTGTTGATAGCTTGACTCAGGTGCAGATGGTTGTTGGCACGAAAGCGATTAAGGACGTGCAGGTGGGTGACATGGTAATGACCCCCGCTGGATCTAGGCGGGTGACTGCCGTGCATGACAACGGACTCCGGCAGGTCTGGAATGTTGATGGCCTGCTGGCCACGGCAGAGCATAGGGTGATGACTCAAGATGGCTGGATGCGTGTTGACTGTTTGCGTCAATCAATCCATAATGTATACCTTTACAAGGATGCATTATGGCTTTCAAATCAAGTGGCGCTGTTGTCGAGTCGGTGGTCTTCAACGGTCGCAAGTACAACCGCTACCCTGAGAGCGATAACCCGGCGCACCGCCGATACTTTGCAAGGGCTGGCCACCGGCTTCACCGCGACGTTTGGAAGCACCACAACGGGCCAATTCCTGCGGGCATGCACGTCCACCACATTGACGGCAACACAGCCAACAACGACATTGGCAACTTGGTTTGCGTCACAAGCAAGCAGCACTGGGACGAGCACCGCGCTGAAGCATCGGAGCGAAACAAGTCCCCCAAGCAGATTGCCCATCTTGACCGGGTGCGACACAAATCCGCCGAATGGCACAGGTCAGACGAGGGCAGGGCATGGCACAAAGAACACGCAAAGACCTCTTTGGCAAAGACTTGGGGAAAGCCTAAGTCGTACTACCCAGCTCCTTACAAATGCGTTTGGTGCGGCTTTGACGGCATTGCCAAAGTGCCCACGCGGAAGAAATTTTGTTCCACCACTTGCCAAAACGCCGAATCAAAGCACCGCCTTGGTAAGACAAGTTACGAACACCCATACCATGCATCATGTCTTCGACCTGACGGTGGAGGGTGAGCACTGCTACTACGCCAACGGGATCTTGGTCCACAACTGCACGCAAGCCCTGCGCTACCTGCGTGACGCTGGCTGGCTGGACATCGACCCGCCGCCAGACGACACTTGGGACGAAGACGACTACGCCGACACTGGCCGAACCCGGAAAGTAAACCCCTATGCAGTTTAAATCTGTGGTACAGTTAAATCGTTGCCGTGGAAAGCGACAGGTTTTAAAGCCGTTTACTCATGCTCTTGCCCATTTATGGGTTTCCACCGAGGGCAGCAGTAAGCGGCTTTTCTGTTTCCGCAGCAACCCTCAGAGCGGGTTAGCTAATGGGCCAATGTCGGGGCTGCACTCATATACCGATGGCATTGCAGTTGCGACCCCGATGCCTGTAGCGTTCCGTAGCGACTATGTAAACGAGCAACACAAACCGACATCAGCGTTTAGCCCACGATACGGGCGCTCGATAAACAGAATACGGCGTTCAGCGTGCAGCAGTCCTAACGGATGGCTGAAGACCCCAAAACCTCACAGGTCGGGAGTCTTGGGGTCGCACTATGGCCAATCCACAAAGGGTCGCCATGCAGCCTGAATCATTCGGAAAGGTCGAGTATTCCCTCAACCGCCTTGAGCTGATCAACCAGTGGGGCAAGCCGTTAGACCCAGACTGGGAGAGGGCAAGGCTTGAGGACTGGCTCCGCAGCCGGGTGGATTTGACAGATGCCACCGTTTATGATTTAGCAGTACAAACAAAGGGCGAGCATGATTAGCCACACAAATTCGTTCAAGCCATTAAAGCCGATCAAGTCAATTGACCTGCCTAAGATCAAAGACATGGGCGACATACCCAAGAGGCAATCACTCAAAGAGTGGGCGATGGCTGGGGGTGGAGTGCCGGACCAGTACAAAGGCCGTGAGCATGTCTGGCATGCCAAGATCAATAAGTTTGCGGAAGGCGGCGAAGTCCGCATGGCTGGAGGCGGATCTGCATCCAGTATGAGATTTTACGAACCAAAGGGCGGGGTTAACGCAAAGGTGGTTGATGTCCCCGGTGTCGGCCCGGTACAGATGTTTTTTGATGAAGCAAACAAACGCATTGTTGTAAGCGATGAGGGTTACTGGAACCCAAACTCCCCTGTCGGTGCAGACCTTGAGAAAGCGGTGCAATGGGCGCACGACAGTGGTTACCAAGCGGGTGTTGCCATAACGCCCTACTCATCCAAAAACATACTTGACACAACAGGCACTAAAAGCGCTATGTCGGGGGCAACCGACCAAGAGTTGCGTTCTTACATAGACGCGGCTGATTTTGTCGTCTCTGATCCGTATCTTGCAGACGTAAATTCAACGATGCCAAAAAACCGTCAAGCGTTGATTGACTTCGCACAAGGTGTAGGAGATTATGCAAAAAACAAAGGCAAAGACACTTGGCTGTATATGCAGGGTTTTGTGCCACCCGGCATAGACCCAACAGATCTTGAATCTTTTAATAAAGAATTGATTGATAAAACTAAGGGGCAATACAACACCGTTTCATTTTTTAACGCAGATGAGTTTGGGCCTCCTGAAACTTCGGGCATAAAGCAGTTAGAAACAAGCCAGTTAATAGATTACATCAATCAATCTTCCAATCCGACAACGCCTAATCCGGTGACAACGTACATGCCCCGGTCAGATTCAAACTTGTCTTATGACCCAAATCAAGACGCATATCATTTGGCTCAAAACGCAAACGTCGATCTGCCATTCAATTGGAATGGTTTGGACGCCCAAAGCAAGCTTAACTGGTTCCAACAAAACAATGTGAACGCCGATACGTTGGCTGCTGCAGGGGTTCGTCAAGACGATATTGATTGGTATACCTCGCACGGGTTAACGGGATCATCAACTACGCCGTTTACATTCAGCTCCTATACGCCTAACTCAGTCGCAACAGAATCGTTCTTGCCGAATTCGTTTTTAACTTCCTTTCAATCGCCGCAAACCCAGCCAATTACGCCATTTACATCAAACCCGTTTACGTCCAACCCGTTCACAACAGAATCGTTCTTGCCGGGGACGTTTAACCCCCCCGGTGGACTACCAACAAGCACGCCCAGTCAACCAGTGACGCAGGTTAATACTTTTGACTCAACACCACCCACACAGTCAGCCGGGTATCTTAGAAGCACTGGAGAAGGTGGTGCTGGTCTTAACTCATACTATGACGAAATTAACGCTTACCTCGCTAACCATGGTCAAGATGAAGTCCAGCAGGCAATGGGTAGTTACGGCGTAAGCCAAGCCGATATTGACGCAGCTAAAGCCTATCAACCGGTTCCCGCGACGGTTGCTCCTACCACCTTCACTCCGGGCGGCGGCGAAGACCCAAATGCTTATAACGCTATGGCGGCTGCTGTTGCAAGTAGCGGCTTTGCCCGAGGTGGTAAGGTCCATATGGCCAAAGGCGGTCTTAGTCAGATGTTTAAAAAGTAAATAAAAAGTGAGATAACTATGGCCACGCAATTCCCAATAGACCCAGAATACAACCGCTTTATTGGCGGCAATCCTAATCAAGACGCTGAGTCCGGTGGCGAACAAGGGGCGCAGGTTGTTGACCTGCCAGACATGGACGACGCCGAACTAGAAGAGCTGCCAGACGGTAGCGTGGTGGTGACCATGGACACCAAAGGTCCGATGGAAAACGAGGACTTCTACCAAAACTTGTCCGACAGCGACCTGATCATGGACATGGACTTGAGTGCGCTGGCGCTGCGCTACATCGAGCTGGTAGAAAAAGACAAGGACGCCCGCAAGCAGCGCGACAAGCAGTACGAAGAAGGCATCAAGCGCACCGGTATGGGCAACGACGCACCCGGCGGGGCAAACTTCAACGGCGCATCAAAGGTGGTTCACCCCGTGATGGCCGAGACCTGCATAGACTTTGCCGCCCGGGCAATCAAAGAGATGTTCCCGCCAGATGGCCCAACCAAAACCAAGATCTTGGGCGAAGTTACCGAGGACAAAACGCAGATCGCAGAGCGCAAACGCGACTACATGAACTGGCAGTTGACTGAGCAGATCGAGGAATTCCGTGACGAGCAAGAGCAAATGCTGACGCAGCTCCCGCTTGGTGGCTCGCAGTACATAAAGCTCTGGTACGACGAGAAGAAACGTAGACCATGCGCACAATTCCTGCCCATAGACAATGTGCTTTTGCCCTACGCATCTGGCAATTTCTACACCGCCGAGCGTTTTACCGAGGTGGATGACATCTCCGACTGGGATTACAAGCGCCGAGTGAACTCTGGCTTGTATCGCGAGACCTCAATGACCCGCGCAACGATGGACCCAGAGATGACCGGGTCACAGAAGGCCACAAACAAAATTGAAGGCAAGTCGCAGAACGACAACGAAGACGCCGTTCGCCGGGTTTACCACATCTACACATGGCTTGAGCTGGAAGACGACCCCGTGACCGGGGGCGAGATGGCTCCGTACATCCTGATGATTGACGATTTGTCAACTGAAGTGATTGGCCTGTACCGAAACTGGGAAGAGGGCGACGACACCATGACCAAGTTGGACTGGGTCATTGAGTTCAAATTTATCCCATGGCGCGGCGCTTACGCAGTTGGCCTGCCGCAGCTCATTGGAGGCCTCTCAGCGGCCCTTACCGGGTCTTTGCGGGCCTTGCTGGACTCTGCCCACATCAACAACGCTGCAACGCTCCTAAAGCTCAAGGGCGGCAAGATCTCTGGCCAGTCCCAAGAGATCGAAGTTACGCAGGTGGTGGAGATTGAGGGTGCTCCCGGCGTCGACGACGTGCGCAAAATCGCCATGCCTATGCCGTTCAACGGTCCATCGCCAGTTCTTTTCCAGCTTTTAGGCTGGTTGACCAGTGCCGCCAAAGGGGTAGTGACCACCGCAGAGGAAAAGATTGCCGACGTCAACTCCAACACCCCAGTTGGCACAACTCAGGCGCTGATTGAGCAGGGTGCAGCCGTATTTAGCTCCATTCACGCCCGTTTGCACGAGTCGCAGGGCCGCGTACTCAAGGTTTTGAGCCGAATTAACCGCTGGTATCTGGACGATATGCAGCGTGGAGAGGTTGTGGAGGATCTAGAAGTCACTCGCGAGGATTTTGCTCGCGTTACCGACGTAATTCCAGTCTCGGACCCCCATATCTTTAGCGAAACCCAGCGTATGGCGCAAACCCAAGCGGTTATGGCCATCATGAAGGACAACCCTGAGCTGTTCAACAAGAAAGTGGTGATCCAACGGTTCTTGAAACAAATCAAAGTGCCCGGCGTCAACGAAATCATGATTGACGTGCCCTCGCCGGTCAAGATGGACGCGGCCAACGAGAACGTGGCTATGGCAATTGGTCAGTCTGCTTACGCCTACCCCGAGCAAGACCACCTTGGCCACATCCAAGCGCACTTGGACTTTGCAAAGAGTCCGATTTTTGGCGGCAACCCCATCATTGCTCCAGCTTACCTACCCAAATCGGTCGAGCACATCAAGCAGCACATCGTGTTGTGGTACTTGAACCGCATGACGGGTTACGTTCAGAAAGCTATGGGCGAAAAGCTTGAGGACTACAACTTGCAGAAAGACCCCAAGGCTGTGGACAAGCTGTATGCCTTGGCATCGCAGCACGTTGAGATGGACGCGGATCAAACGCTTAAAGGCATCATGCCTGTGATCCAGCAATTGATGCAAGGCCTCCAGCAGTTCAAGCCACAGCCACAGATGACGGCAGACACCAAGGTGCTGCTGGACACCAGCATGGCCGAAACCCAACGCCGCGCCAAGCGCGACGAGGCAGAGATGGGACTCAAGGACAAAGCCTTGGCCGCCAAGATTCAGATGGACATGGCCAAGCTGCAACAGGACCAGCAAGAGGCAATGGAAGAAATGCAGTTGCGTCTGGCCATTGCCACCAACGACCAAGACATGAAAGAACGCATCGAAACAGCCCGCCTAACACGCGATGCGGCAAAGCTTAATTTCGAGCAAAGCAAGGCTGTACCAACCCAAGGAGCTAACTATGGCAACCAGTGATCAAGAGCAAAAGGGCGTCAATGTGCCCCAGCACAAGCGCATGGCAATGGGCGAAAAGCTCGACGGCCAGAGCATGAAAGGCGGCAGCAGCGCCCCAACCAAACAGTCAGGAGGCTTATCACAAGCTAAGAAAAAATGAAAACCCTTTCGGATTTGATTGGTGGAATTAAGGCTCGTCAAGCTGAAATAGCTTCTTCCCTCGTTGCTGGCAATGCAGCGAACTGGGAGTCTTACATTCGACTGGTCGGTCACAACGCGGGCCTACAAGAGGCCCTTGAGATCTTAAACAACCTGATGAAGGAAGATGAGAATGAGTAATAACCCGGTAGCTTCTAACGAAGCTGAGATGGCTTGGGCATTTCCGAGCGTAGATCCCGGTGCAAAACCTCTTGGTGGACGACTGTTAGTTCAGCTCCGCCGTACCAAAAAGACGACGACTGCATCTGGAATTATTTTGGTTGAAGAAACCAAAGAAACCGAAAAGTGGCAAAACATGGTGGCCAAGGTCATCGAGATCGGACCGCTGGCATTTAAGCATCGTGACACGATGTTGGGCTGGCCTGAAGGATCTTGGTGTGCAGTGGGAGATTTCATCCGAGTCCCTAAATGGGGCGGCGACCGTTGGGAAGTAAAAGTCGCCGGCGAAGATGAGAACGAAGACTCCGCTTTGTTTATGGTCCTGAACGATCATGAGGTGATCGCAAAGTTGACTGGTGATCCGCTCGCTATGAGGGCTTTTTTATGAACACAGAAGTCAAAGAAAATATTGAAGATCTCAACGTCGTTGAGGAAAAAGACGGCTCAGTCACGGTTGACTTGTCTGACCAGTTAGCTGACCAAATTGACAGAGGCTCCGATATCAGCGCAGATGACCCCGGTGATGTTGATCACCCGGACGACTCTGAGGCAGTTCGTGAAGCTCGCCGTAACCGCCGCCGAGCCAAGAAGGTGTACATCAAGCGCACCAATGAGGAAAAGGACCAACGCCTTGGCCTTATGCAGCGTCAGAATCAGGAGCTGCAAGACCGCCTTGCAGTTTTAGAGCGCAAGACGCACGGCGCAGACATGGCCCGGTACGAAAAGGCCATGGAAGACGAGGAATACCGCCTGCGCTACGCCCAACAAAAGATGAAGGAAGCGACAGACAATTCTGATGGCGCGGCATTTACCAAGGCCCAAGAGCTTTGGTATGACAGCCGCCGCAAGCTTGAGGCCATGAACAACTACAAAGAGCAAGCTGCCAAAGCGGGTTCGCAAGAGTCAGCGCCAGCCAATCCGAAGCTTGTTCGTTTGGCTAATAGCTGGATGGATCGCAACTCTTGGTATGACCCAGAGGCCGGCGATGAGGATACCCAGATTGCCAAAGTCATCGATAACCGCTTGGTTGCCGAGGGCTGGGACCCGTCTACCCCAGATTATTGGGATGAACTTGATAACCGCTTGCAAAAAAGACTACCACACCGTTATACTAGAAATACTGACGAGCATTCCAGAAGGAGTCCCCGAAGTGTGGTTACAGGATCAAGTCGTGAATCATTTGGCCGCGTTAATGGCAACCAATTTGTTTTGGAACCGGAACAGGTCCGAGCAATGAAGGATGCTGGTTTTTGGGATGACCCAGAAAAACGCAACAAGATGATTAAACGATATGCGATTGAAGCACGCAACAAAAGGAGCTAAACATTATGGATTCTCGTCTAAAGAAAACCCTCAACGCAGGTGGCCGTGAAAGCCGATCTTCACAAGATTTGTCACGAGCTGCCCCCGAAGAGGCGTTCATTTCAAAGCAGGAACGTCGCAAGATGTGGAGCGATGAATGGACACAAAGTGCGCTGCCGAAGGTTCCGGATATTCCGGGATGGCATCTTTGCTGGTTATCAACCACCAACGGCTATGACAGTATTGATAAGCGGATGCGATTGGGTTACGTTCCCGTGAAAGCGGATGAGTTGCCCGGATTCGACAATTACCGCGTAAAAGCTGGCGAAGACGTAGGTTTTATCGCGTGCAATGAAATGCGCCTGTATAAGCTTCCAATGGACGTTTATCAGGAAGTCATGACTGAAATGCACCATGTTGCGCCCAATGAGGAGTCGGACAAAGTCCAAGTCCAAGTTGAGCAGCTTCAAGGAAATCGCGATAGCTCAGGCAAAAGTCTGGGAAGCGTTGAAGGTGAAGGCTTTGGCAATTTGAACCGAAACGTCCAAACACCCGTGTTTTACGGGTGAGGACTTAACTAAAGGAGTTTCATATGTCAGCGACAAATGCTCCGTTCGGCTTGCGTCCTTCGTTCCACCCATCGGGTCTGGATCGCGCTGTGGCGCTCGCAAACGGTATTGCTTCCGGTTATTCAACCGGACTTCTGAAGGGTCAACCTGTGGCCCTTAACACGTCTGGAAATATCATTGCTGCTGTAGCCGGGAGCGCCTTCCAAGGTGCTTTTGCTGGCCACGAGTACACTGATACTACAGGTCGTCGTCTTGTGAGCAACCAATGGATTGCAAACACTGCATACCAAACTGGTTCTCAAGTGACCTATTACTACTCTGACCCGAATATCGTTTACGACATTCAGGCTGATGGTAGTCTTGCCCAAACCTCTATTGGCGATCAAGCAAACTTTACAAACATTTCTGCTGGTTCTACGACCACTGGTTTGTCGCAATGCACGATTTCCACTTCGTTAGTAGGCTCAAGTGCTGTTGGTGATCTTCGTATCATCAACCTCTCGCCTGCTGTTGACAATGCTTGGGGTGATGCTTACACAGTAGTGCAAGTACAAATCTCTCGCAGTCAATACGTCGCAACCATTAACGCCATTTAAGGAGTCCAATCATGGCAGCACCAATGCGCAGTACGGACTTTAGAAGCATCGTTGAACCAATCCTCAACGAATGCTTCGATGGAGTCTATGACCAACGTACCGA
>OFOO01000017.1_pt1 | contig 15086 bp, 25 predicted proteins | sample 1542381 | NCBI WGS metagenome assembly OFOO01 (sample SAMN04958509, study PRJEB24370) | sediment metagenome | isolation source: lake sediment | place: USA: Lake Hill lake, St. Paul Island, Alaska | collected 2013
ACTCTTTCCCTACACGACGCTCTTCCGATCTGGCTGAAGCCGTGGGAGGAATTGCTGGGAGTCTCATGATTAGTAGTATACTCCTGATCATCCGAATATTAATTTTTATCTTAATGTTTCCGGCGTGGCTATTCGTGTGGGTGTGCTTGGACACAATGTATAGCATTGAGGAGAATAAAGTAGTATTTTTTTGGGAATTCTGGCCTTATGTATTCGATCTGAGATACTGCGGGGATGACAGGGAACACATAGAGGAAGTATATAATGGCCGGTAGATAGAACAGCATGAAAATTGGCCAGGTGCAGAGATCTTATGAGTGACTTTTTACTTGAGCAGGTCAAGGCTTATAGGGCATCACTGCCGGCTGAACACCAGCCCTGTATGTGCAATGTCACTACCTGCCAATTGTATAACGGGAACTTTCTCGACTACAGTGATGATGCCCCCTTCTCCATCATAAGCATGTGTCCGACTTTTCAAAAGTTTAACGGGCTGGACAATAAAAGAACCTTTTTGGTTCAGGCAACCATGATCGGGCGAAAAGAAGAGGATTGTCAGAAAAACGAAACGATATGCCCAACCTGTAATGGGAGCACTGTAGGGGATTTCGGACAGCCTTTTGAATGTGAAACCTGTAATGGCAGTGGATTCATACCTCTTTTTGAAATACACACCCCCAAAGAAGGAGAAAAGTTATGAAAATTGTGAAGGCACAAAAACTGATCAAGAGGCTTAAGGGTGAGATTGCAGAACTCCAGCAGAGGATTTCCGGCACCCTGTCCACGCTCGAGGAGAATGAATACGAGGCAGACTTCAAGGCCCTTATGGTCACCCTGAGCGAAAAGGTCAAAAAACTGATCGAGCTCAAGGTTAAGGTCATGAAGGCCAACATTGACAATGACGTGTTCAAGACCATCCTGAGCCTCGGGGAGCTGAAAAGCCGTCTTGTGTTCATCAACGGCCTCAACCCGGTGACCGGGTCGGTACGTGCCCATTACGGTGAGGTTGAGAGGGCGAAGTACAAGACCCAGCTGTTGCCGACGGAAAAGACCAAGATGGTTGAAGAGTGCCAGAAGGCCATCAACGAGATGACTGACGAGCTGGACGACTTTAACGCGACCACGAGTATCGCCGATGTCAACGTCGAAGTCAAGGGTCTCTAAATTAAGGGAGGAGGGGAGGCGGAGGGAAATCTGGTCCTGTAAAACCCGAGACTTTTTTACGGGCTCCGTCCGTCAGGGTGGGGTACCGGAATTTGTCGAGGATACATTTGGAGGCGAAAGCCTTCTCAAAGCTATTGATAGCGATATAGCCTATTTATCTTCGGTCTAGGGTCTTTCCAGTTTTCCGTTGTCCGTTGTCTGTTTTTTGTCTTTGGAACAGATTTACCGAAGCTGAACTTTCTCCCCCTATTTTTAAAAAATATGACAACAAAGATAGAAATTTTCCAAAATGGCGTTGATTGTGGGTATCTTAATGACCAGCGGTGGTGGTTCAATAGTTCCTTCAAGGACGGTTTCTCTTATTTCGATCTAAATGGATTCTATAGTGATGGCTATTTTAAACAAGACCATGTCGGAGAAGACGTTATCAACGCTTATGTGACCGGAATAATAGAGACCTATGATAAATTTATAGGAAGCCCTGGTACTCTACATGACATCTTGGAGATAGGATCCGGAGGAGGTTTGAAACAGTTTCAAAAAATCTAAAGAAATCTGTTCAAACCTAAAGAAATTTTATGCAAAAAGTTATAACAGGAACCATCCATCAAGGCGACTTTGAAGCCCTCAAACAAATTATGAGGGATCAAAGATCATGCACCCGATATGCCTACCAGCGTATCCATAAAGATGGCCTCTCCAAGGCCAATGACATAGTCAAGGCCTGCAAGCCTCTGTATATGGCCAAGCTGAACCAACGGTATATTCAGGACGCGGTACTCCGGGCCAAGTCAATCCCAAAAGAGCATGCCATCTTCGGTGGTCGGAAACTATGGAACAAGCTCCTGAAAGGGCTGATTACCAAGACCGAGTGGCATGATGCACGGGACAATGAACTTTACTCCAGAGGAGACGTGACCAAGTCCGGGAACCCTAATATAAGGGTCATTAAGGCCGGTCATGGCTACACGCTCAGGGTAGGGCTTCCTGGTGCCCGACAGTTCCTGTCCTTCGTCCTATACATCCCTGCGAAGTTTCAGGATGAGTTTGACCTGAACTCTGAATGTTACGATGTTAGGATTAAACATAAGGCCGGAAAGTTCTACGTCTTCATCGGTTTGACAGTTCCTGATGTCCAGCCCTATTTCCGGTTTCAGTCCGGAGCCATAGGGATAGACACGAATCCGGATGGCCTGGCCGTGGTAGAAATAGGCCATGACGGGAACTTATTGGAACATAAGTACCTTCATGCTGACCGTCTCCTATTCTCCCGGTTCCAGAAGCGTAAAAACGACATAGAGGAACTGGCCAAACAGGTAGTGGATTATTCTGTGGCCAAAGAAAAGGGCTTGGTCATAGAAGACCTGAAATTCAATAACAAGCCATCAGAGTGCCGGAAGTTCAATCGGATGAGGCACAATTTCATCTATGCTTCATTGCTTCAGGCGATAGAACGGCGAGCCATAAAAAACCGAGTAGAGGTCAATAAAATCAATCCGGCGTTTACTTCTATTGCCGGGATTCTGAAGTATCAGGAACAGTACAGTCTGAACAGGCACACGGCGGCAGCCTTGGTTATAGCCCGTCGTGGCCTGGGGATTATGGAACAGATAAGGGTTAGGTTGGAACCGGGAGAGAACGAGAAGCTGAACCTTGCAGGAAGAGGTTTCAAGATTGCTCTCACGGCGAAGGCTTACTCCTATTTCAAGCACCTTTATAAAGTGGTTGAAATTAAAGTGCCAGGGCTCACAGCCCCGTGCCTTAGTCCCGGGATCGGGAATTATGGTACTGGTTGATTCATGTATCAGTAATGGTACAGGGTCAATGGTAATCGGGCACAATTTCTGGTCGTGTCCGTAAGTTGAATAAACTTTTAGGAGTTGAAAGGACTCCTTGAAAATTTGTTGGAAAATAGATTTCGACAGATTTTCTAAACCAGGATGGTTCTTAAAAGAATTTCTTAATATGGATTATAATATTTACGGACTTGAGGGTAGTGACGCAGGGATAGAATCATGCCTTAAAAAGGGTATCCCGGAAAATAAAATAATCAAGCAAGATTTCCGAAAAATATTCAACCTTGGTCGCAGATTTGACATAGTGCTGTGTACTGAAGTTGCTGAGCATGTAGAACCACCCCTAGCCGGGATCCTAGTGCATAACCTCGTAAATCATTCGGATCTTGTTTGGTTTTCCAGCGAAGAGCCCGATACTAACCAGGCACACTACCATCATTGTAATGAACAGCCAGATAAATTCTGGATTAATTTATTTGACTTCTTTGGTTATAGCGTGACTATAATTCCAGAATCTATTTTCAAGGCTACCGCCGGCCGGGGAAAATTTTTATTTCACAAAAAATGATCATGAGAAAGTTCAAGAAAATTCTAGTGTTCCCAGATTTTTGCAGTTCCGGGCTATGGGACGGTAGTGACAAGCATCATGTCATGATTGAATACGAAGATCTTGGTTTATCAAGAAAGCTTATAAAGGAATTCAAGCACTGGGTAAATGACATGTACGATGCCGGGTACAGGCACCGGAATTACGACGGCCTCAGGAAAAAGGCCGTCATGCCCGTCTACCGTGAGGGGCTACGCCTAGCAGGGGAAATAAAGAAACTGGTCCCTAAAACAGAAGTCGAATATTGGGGTGAGCTCTATCGATGCGAACTGAAAAAGGTAAAAATTGACAGGAGCTTCGGGTCCTTGAGGAGCACCGTCAAGATTGACGGCACCCTTGCCGACCCATTCATCCATTCAGCAAACAAGGTTCTCAGCAAAGCCTATATCCCGGAAGAACTCAAGAAGAAATACCTTATCACGGTGGACCAGAAAGCCGGGAAATTCCGGGTGAAGAAATGACTTATGAAGAAAAGCCCTGCGCCGTATGCGGAACCTTGTCTACCGGCCGTTACGGCCCGGTCGAGGAAAAATGGGAGAACAAGATGCCGGTCTGCCTTGACTGCTACCAGAATAGGTCGACGGACGTCCTTGTCAAGGCTACGGAGTTTGAGGCGGCCGTGGAATGTTCAAAATGAATACCTCTTATTTTGCAAAGTCACATAAGGACCCTAATGCGGTGTCTATAGCCCTCAGTAGCCCGGCTTGGTACCACGGTAAGGAATATAAGAAACTCGCACCTACATGGGCTATGCTTAATAAATATAAAGAGGGTAAGAACGAGGCCGAGTACATTGTAAAATACAAAGAAATTCTTGATAAATTGGGTGCTCGACAGGTCTATGATGAACTTGGAGAGGATGCGGTTTTATTGTGTTGGGAAGCACCAAACAGGTTCTGTCATCGGAAATTGGTGGTCGAATGGTTCCAGGAGAAGCTCGGAGTGGGTGTCACGGAGATTTGAAAAAGACTTGAGAAAATATCTGCCTATAAAATGCCTCGACTTTTCAAGACTTAGAAATTTAATTATTTTTCTTTAACTCCTTGCCTTTTTTTCTGTATAACCTTATGAAAAAACCAATTTTAGAAGACAACGCTCTCAGTAAATATCTTAATGAGATAGCCGTTTTCAAAGGCAAAGGCCTTTCTATTAAAGAGGAGTATGATCTCTATAATAGAATCAGAAAAGGCGATCATAAAGCGGAACATGCATTAGCTATAGCCAATCTTAAATTTGTAGTCAGTGTCGCCAAAAACTATCAAAATCAAGGCGTACCCATAGAAGACCTTATTTCGATTGGAAATATCGGATTATTAAAAGCGGCAAAAAGGTTTGATGCCCGAAAAAATTTCAAGTTCATATCATATGCGGTATGGTGGATTCGCCAATCTATTTTACAAGCCCTTTCAGAACAATCCCGGGTAACCTGCATACCCTTAAATCAGACTACTAAAATTGCAACCGTTCGAAGGGCCGTGGAGAAACTTACCCAGAAATATCATAGGCGCCCACTTTTAACAGAAATAGCGGAAGAAGCAAAAATACCCGTTCGGGCTGTAGAAGAAGTATTAAACTTGGATGGCCGGTCATTGTCTTTGGATCAATCCTTACCGGACTCCAAACAGACTGTCGGAGATTTTTTGAAAAGTGACGACAATGTTGAACAAGAAGTTATGTCTAGGACAAATTCCCAGGAATGGGTGAAAGCTTTAAATTTTTTGCCTTACAGAGAAAAAGAAATAATAATGTTATATTTTGGGTTTAACGACCATGCTCAAACTCTGGGAGAAATTGGGAGAAGGTTAGGAATAACCCGAGAGAGGGTCAGGCAAATTAAAGATAGCACTATTGAGTCTCTTAAGAAAAATTCAAAAATGAGAGACCTGCTTCAAAGCCTTGAAATTTCAAGCAGTTAAATACACTATAATTATCAGTTAATATAAGTCCTCTCAGAAATGGTATCTGGAGAGGATTTTTATGAATTTAATTCTAAAATTGCTGAGACTATTGTTTCAGCCCAAGAAACCAGTCCCACAAGAACCAACCAAGCCTGTAGAAGCTCCAGAAAAAACTCCTTTATTCAAGGGAGGGTCATCGGGTGGTGGCGGTGCCAGTGCAGTAATTGCTCCAGAGTCTGTAAAACCTGCTGTAATAGCACCACAACCGGCGCCACAGCCTCAGAAACCTTTAACCATAGTAGATGAGACCGTAACTTTCCGTGAAGCCTTGAGGCTTATATTGCGCTTCGAAGGTGGTTATGTTTTTGATAAGGCTGATTCGGGGGGAGAAACCAACTTGGGAATCACCCATAAAGTTTATGATGAGTACCGGATTTCCAAAGGTTTGCCGGTCAGATCAGTCAAAGATATAACGGAAGATGAATGCACAGACATATATCGTACCCGATACTGGCTTCTGGGTAAGTGCAACCGGCTCCCGACTTGTCTGGCCATGGCTCATTTTGATACTTGCGTAAATGCCGGAATCGGCCAAGCGGCCAAAATTATGCAGAGAACCGTTGAAGTAAAAGACGATGGCATTATAGGAGAAGGAACATTCAAGGCTGTAGCGGCAGTGTTTATCAAGGCCGGAGATAAAAAAATGGCGATGAATTATCTAGAACGGCGCCGGGATTTTTATAACAAACTGGTAGTCAGTAAGCCTGATTTACAAAAATTCCTGAAAGGGTGGCTTAACAGGGTGGGTACTCTTGAAAAATATCTTAGAGATAGGGTGACTCCATGACTACAGAAGAACGTGTTAAAAAAATAATATCCGAGCGGATAGAAGTAAACCCGATTTATAACAATCATGATTTTATTGATGACCTTGGAGCAGATTCTATCGATCAAGTCGAAATAATAATGGCTATCGAGGATGAATTCGGTATAGAAATACCAGACGAGGATTCTGATAAAATTAAAACGGTTGATGACGTCATTAAATATGTCGAGAGGAAAATTTAACTGTTATTCCTTTAAAGGAAATTTTTATGGAAATGGATGATAGAGAAGAATCTTTAATACGTGTTGAAGAGCAGTTGAAGGAATCTGCTAAGAATCAAGCATCGATGATTGCAGACCTGAGGGAAATATTTGACCGATTAGAGAAAGAATCAAAAATATCAATGGTCATCTCAGGCGACCTTAAAGCACATATTGAAGCCTCTAGGTTCCGGTGGGATACTTTCGACAGGAGACTTAATGAGGGTGATGTCACGTTTAGAGAAACCGCTAAATCAATAGCCAAAGAAAAAGAAGAACGTACTGCTTTCGAACAAGACGTCGCCTCGAGTTTACGAACTATAAAATGGGTATTCGGAACTTTGGCTGGACTCGCAGCTACTTTGAGCTCTGTAGTGGGAATCATACAATTTTTAGGCGGAAAGTGAGGCCTAATTTGAAAATTGCCGTAATTGAAAATGACCTGAACAAATCTGACGTCATTGGTAGAATGGCAGTTATGTATCATTGGGATATACATAATTTCAGAGACTCTAAAGAATTTGGAAAAATAGACCTTTCAGATTATGATGTGGTGATTGCGGATTGCTCTCTTTCGACCATGACCGGCAGAGACCTCATAAAAAGCATATCGGGCAAGACCCGTGCCCAGATGTTCCTTATGAGTGACTCCTCGAGTAACTTTTTTGAGGAAGATATAGATAATGTTCATATCAATGGACTTATAAATAAAGACCGATTGAACGACCTTGTCGATCATCTAAAATATATTGATTCAAAATTAAGAATAAACAAGCTTATGGAACTGGAAACGAATAAAATTAATAACCTTTTGACAGAAAATCAGTCAACTTCTGAATAAGTCAGATTAAAAGTATCTTTCTCTATACGGTAGATGTCATTCTCATCGCCCGGGACCGGCCGGGAAATGAAATCACCGGGTTTCATTTCTTTTTCCTTCCGTGGTAAGGCCCTTCAATGATAATGCGTTGCACTAGGGCGTACACGTTCCCCCGTATATCGATGGGTTGGTATTTTTCAAGCTCCTTTAGCGCGTCTACTATGGACTTCAATCCTTCAGAACTATGTGCTCTGTGAATCCATTTATCCAGTTCGAGAGCGTCTTCTGGGCTGAGTTCATGAATTTTTTCCCGGCGTAACCTTGGGAAATGGAATTTAGCCAGCCGGTAAATCTCGGAAATGTGCAACTCATTCAGGGACACGTCAAAGACTCTTTTCTGTAGATTTTCTAATTCCATTTTCGCGGTTTCGATGGTCAATTCCAAACTCCTAATCTTGGCGTTGAGCGTTTCTTTTTCTTCTTTTGCTTTGCTCAGTTGGTCCTCAGTCATAAAAATTGCTCCTTTCTAAATTTTGACTCCATATTATAATTATAAAGAAAAATCCGGAAGAGTTAAAGATAGAACAAAAATCTTGCCTATCCCCGAAGATTATCTTTAACATGGCGGTTAAAATCTTTATAATTATAATAGAGGGCTTGTCATGAATAGATACGAAATCATTAGAGAAATACCAGAAAATCCTGTAATAACAGGGCTTCGAGAAAGACAGAAACAATATGAAGACGCAGGGTTGACGAAGAAAGCAGACGAATGCAATATCGAAATCAAGACAATCCTAGCCGGAAGTTCCTATCCGATCATTACTCTTAAGGATATCTACAAAGAGTTATTTGGAAAAGATTTGAACGCTATAATGGCTGATTTTGGTGCCGAACATGTCAATGCCATAAAATTAGGGGCTATTGTAGCTGCCCCTTATCTCAGAAAACCACCTTTGACAGAGCCACAACTTTGGCAGGCGATTGATGAAAATTCTTACCGGTTTGTTGACAACGAATTTGCACGACAGGAATTCCTAAGACGGCTGTTGCCTCACATAAGAAAAACTTCCACACAAGATTTGTTAAAAAATATCTTGGAAGGTCTGGAACAGAAAAAACAAAAGCCTCAAGATAAAGCTGTTATTAAAATAGAAGAATGGTCAGAGTCCACGGCAAACATGGATCTTTCAACAGGCGTCATTGACAATATCAAAAAATGCATGGAAATCAGATTGTTTGACAAAATCTGCGTTGCTTATGGGGTAATCGCATCAAAGCAATGCACGGACATTTTAATATTTAGTGCAATATCTAATAAAATTTGGGAATTACCCATGACAGTGATCGTGTCGGGTATAGGTATCATAGGGGACATACCCGGAACGCTATTTAAAATATCAATAGTAACACGATAATTTCTCACGAGTTAAAATCAATGTGAAAAAAGTCCTTGACTTTTTATCGTTTTGAACATATATTAAAATCGAAGTGATAAAAAAGGAGATCTTCCGTGAAATTATTCAATGGCGGCAAATATCACGTCAGCCTGCTGGATACAGATCAATACAAGCTGAGCATGCAGAACGCTGTGTGCAGGCTATACCCTGACGTACGAGTTCGCTATGAGTTTATAATGCGTGATAAGAGAGAATTTCCTTACGGATTCGCCACAAGATTGAAAGAAATTCTTGATGAATTCCCTCAGATATATCTCCGCAAGGACGAGAAAGAATTCCTCAAGGAAAAAGTATATTACCTCCCGCCAATGTATCTGGATTTACTTGAAGGCTATCGATATGACCCCTCCGAGGTAATCGTCGAGCAGGAAGGCCCTGATGTCCGCCTTTCCATAGAAGGACTCTGGTACAGGACGATCCTCTGGGAAGTTCCTCTTATGGCCACCATCTCGGAACTGTTCTTTGAAATTACTGGCCAGGGCTGGCTGGACGGCCCAGAAGCCCGATTCGACATTGAATTGTTGCAGACCAGGGACAAAGATAAATTCGAGGAGATGTCAAGGATAGGGATACCAACATCGGATTTTGGTACCAGGCGCAGGCATTCTTATCAGAACCATGTCAGGGTGTTACAAAACATGGTAAAAAATTTATCGGTTCTGACCGGAACAAGCAACGTCCATCTCGCCATGGTGAACAACCTGACACCCATAGGAACCCACGCCCATGAATTTTTCATGTTTCATGCCGCCAAGTACGGGTTTAAGATGGCCACCCAGATGGCATTGGACGGATGGATTTGCATATATAACGGTGATCTTGGGATTGCATTACCCGACACATTTACTACAGACGTGTTCCTACGGTCTTTCAACACCAAGTATGCCAAATTATTTGACGGAGTGCGACAGGATAGCGGGAATCCTGTGGAGTTCACCACAAAAATCGTTAAACATTACCAGCATCTAAAGATAAACCCATTACACAAGGTCATAGTGTTCTCGGACGGGATTAACAGTTTAAATATTCTCCGGGACATCAAGCAGGCCTGTGAAGGCTTGATTTTACCCAGAGCCGGAATAGGGACGTGGATCACCAACGAAATTCCTAATCTCAAGCCCCTGAACATGGTCATCAAGATGTCCGGGGTGTACCTTGACGGGCAGTGGGTACCCACCGTGAAACTATCGGACAACAAGACCAAGCACACGGGTGACCCGAAAATGGTCAGTCTCTGTAAACAATTGCTCAACATATCGGAATAATAATCCCTTAACAGAAAGGATTTGTATGGAAGATTTTGTTCGTTTAAATCTGAACGGGTTGATCGGATTGCTGGCATTTCTTTTAGTGATAATGGTGATCTTTGTCATTTTGAAAAAGACTGTCGATAAAGAATATCAGAAATTCATCAATTGGTTCCTTTGGGCAAGTCTTGGAATCGCCGGTCTATCAGTTGTGTTCATGCTTATATCACAGTTGTCGACCAATCAGTTGCCGAAATCGGTAATTGACAGGTCGTATCAAAAACAATCACTTAAAAACTACCAGAATTCGGTAGAGAAAGGCGCAAAACAATGAAACGGTCCCTTTTAATAGTTGCGGTTGTAGGGTTACTAATTGGTTGCACGAATGACTTTCGGAACATTCCGGCGGGATTCGTGGCAAAAAAGCTCACCCCATCCGGGTGGGACAAGGGGATTCTTGAAGCCGGCCAAGTTGATATCGGGACCAAAAACTCCGACGGGACCTATACCAGTCTCGTACTCCTTGAAGCAACGGCTGTCACCATCAAAGAATCCTTTCAGCAGGCAAATGCCAATAATGCGAATGAAGATGATCGAATCATCATCGGCAAGACTCCGGTAACTGTTGATGCTTATATTCGAATGGCAATACCTCAGGAACCGGAGAGAAGGAATGCTCTGTTTGCACAGATAACTCCGGCTCCCACTAAGGAAGAACGGATCAGTGCTATTACCGTAGACAAGGTTTACACGCAATTTGCCAAGATGGATATTCGTTCAGGCATCAGGGCGACGTTACAGACAGAGGATGATGTCTACAAGGTGATAAAAAATCTTGGAACATTTAACGATAGGCTCGGTGCAATGGCAAAAAAGGTATTTGAAAATACGGGTGTTCCTCTGGACGTCCAGAATATCACTCTGTCAAATATCAAGGTAGACGCCTCTGTATGGGATGCAGAGAATAAAAAAGCCGCAGCTCTTGCCCAGGTTGAGGCTATAAATAAGGTTGGTGCTGCCTTGCAGGCTAACCCTGATTATAAGGTCATAAAGAAATATGACACTTATGAAAAGATTGCCGAAAGCGGGAAGGTAAGCTCCTTCACCATCATAGACGGGGCTCCGGGTGGGATTGTTATTGGTAAATAGTGTTTCTCATGATCCCCCGGCCAATTACAGAAAGGACATGGCGGACTCGATTACTGGGGCGGGCAGTGGGTGCCGACCGTGAAGCTGTGTAAACAATTGCTCATCGGAATAATAATCCCTTAACTGGATGGAAAATGAACATATACCAATTCCCAATGACCCCTGTAATCTACGGATGCTATTTCCCTTTGCATGAGGGCCGACCGGGAGCCGAGACATTCCAGCCCATTGACCTTGATTACATAGTCTCGGTTGGCCCTATTCACTCAGAATCTTACGGGAGAGGTAGCACTATTAGTGAATCCTATTCTCAGTTTTTCATTTACATAAAAATAGGGCAACCAATACCAATATGGCACCGGTCGGGGGATATCCATGCAGATCATCCCGAACTCGTGGAAAATCTTACAAAAGAAAGACAGAAACTTATAGACGCTTGGACTAACAAAAAGGAGATCAATCAATGAGAGCGCTCATCGTTATAGATTGCCAGAATGATTTTATCACGGGGACTCTGGCCGTGCCCAAGGCGGCCGAGATCATCCCGGTCATCAACAACCTCCAGAAAAAGTTTGGTGTGGTTATTTACACACAGGACTGGCACCCGGCCGACCATTCCAGTTTCAAGGACAATGGCGGGATTTGGCCGGCACATTGCGTTCAGGGAACTAATGGGGCAGACTTTCACCCTGACATACAAGTATCCCCTGATGGGCAGAAAGGAAGCACATACAGTTATGACATCGTCCGAAAGGGCATGGACAAGGCCGTAGACAGCTACAGCGGTTTCTATGACAATGAACGAAAACATCAGACAGAACTGAAAGAAACTCTCACAGATTATGGCATAACCGAAGTCTATTTGACGGGTCTTGCAACGGATTATTGTGTGCTTTATACTGCCTTGGACGCGGTCGCAGAGGGCTTCAAGACCTTCGTGGTCATTGATGCCTGTCGGGCAGTCAATATTAACCTTGGTGATGATAGTAGGGCTATCATGGAAATGATCAGGGCCGGGGTCAGCATCGTCCATAGCAAAAATATATAGTTCACAGCGCCAACATCTGATCAAATTAGAAAGAAAGACAAAAATGACAGAATATCGATTCATATACAAATGCCGGCTGTGTGGGGGCACTAACGAGAGCACCTGCGTGAGCAAAGAGGGCACCGCCCAAGGGTTGCTTACCTTGGCTTGTTTGGGAAACCCCCCGTTATCGGCTCAAATAGCAAATGAATGGCATGAGGCTTATTCCAACCCCTACCAAGAAAAAATAGAACTTTTAACCACACATATCTGTCAAGACGGTCAAATGGGAGTAGCGGATCTTCAAGGGTACAAGAAAGTCACAACGGAAGAAGAAATATGAAAAACGTCCTCACACTCACGCTCATCGCCGGTACCCGGTCATGCCCAAATGACTGCCCAATTTGCATCTCCAACATGACTCCTTCGCACGGTATTGACAGGGCCAAAGTACCAATAGATGTGGACGTGCTAAGAAAATCCATTCAATTCGCCTTGAACCATAAGGCGCAGAACGTGCTCATCACGGGCAAGGGTGAACCCACACTCTTTCCTGCTCAAGTATCCCAGTACCTGGCCGAAATGAAAGGGCTCCCGTTCGACAAACGAGAAATTCAGACTGAAGGGTCGAACATAGCACGGGACGCCATGAACCCAATGCTTGAGACATGGCGTTATCTCGATTTGGATTTTGTCGCCGTCTCCATCTTCCATTACGAAGACAATCTCAACCAGAAGATGTTCAAGAATAAGGACGGCTATCACATCAAAGGGCTGATTAATAAACTCAACGGGATGGGCTATAAAGTTCGCCTCTCTTGCGTTTTGGCCACAGGGTTTGTGGATTCTGTAGACCAAGTGAAGAAGCTCATCTCTTTTGCCAATGATGCCCATGTCACACAATTAAGCCTTCGAACAGTTGACAAGCCTCCTGTGCTGACCGGAGATCTTGCCAAGAAAGCTGGAGAGAATGTCGACAAATATCGTCTGACTCCCTCAAGATATGAAGACATTCTTAGTTATATCCGAAAGGGCATTCATTGTGATACTCTTCCACACGGGGCTGAGGTGTGGGAAGTCGAGGGGCAAAATGTTTGTATAACTACAGGATTGAGTGACGATGCTGGCAAAGACGACATCCGGCAGCTGGTGTTCTTCCCACAGGGCATCCTGACAAGCAGCTGGGTCACCGTCAATGGAAGCAGGATATTTTGAAACCAAGAATTGACATAGAAAACTTCCCTCTACAGTCCAAGCTATGTCCAATCATGGTAGTCTGGCAAGAAGGCTCCAGCATAGAAACAGAATTCTTTGGAGATCGATTAACAATCTTGGATTTTCTCACTAAAATACAGGATAAGCCCAATAAAGTTATGGGGGTTTGGCCTGGCCAATACTGGTCTGATTGCTTTAATTTTGGGTCTGCCAAAGACTTCCTGGGAATATTACGTGACAGTATGAGGGGAGAGGAAGAGGCAGAAACTATACGGCAAAATCAAAAAAATCAAGAAGAACAAGAGACTAACACAAAAATATTAGAATTATCAGAGAAATGTGTCTCTTTTAAGCAATTGGCATCTTTGATCGGGATGTCCTATCAACACATACTCTACTACCTTTGTTATAGGGAAGATTTAAAAAAAAGAATACAGAAGATTTTTAAAGAGAATAAAATTAAAATGGGTATAAAAGTGTGGGAAAAATACCCTTGAATGATTGGATGACTAATGGAGACTTTTACATTTTTCTGGAAAGAAAAAGAAAAGAACGGGGAACATTCCCAGTGGTACCCTTCTCCCTTCGTAATAGAGGGGGTTCAATACAACCGGGCGGAACAATACATGATGGCTGAAAAAGCCCGCATGTTCCAAGACCTTGTAGCTCTTGGAAAAATACTGACGAGTAATAGCCCTCATGACCAGAAAAAATACGGCCGGGGAGTCAAGGGATTCGACGCAAATAAATGGAACGCCGTGGTCAAAAAAATTGTCTATGTCGGGAACCATGCCAAATACTCTCAAAATCTGGAACTGAAAAAAAGGCTCTTAGATACGGCAGGAACGACACTTGTAGAGGCAAGCCCCTTAGACAAAATATGGGGCATCGGCTTAGCAGAGGATGATCCAAGAGCTCACCGCCGAGAAACTTGGCTCGGGACAAACTGGTTGGGGGAAGTTCTCACAAGACTCAGGGAGGATTTTGATAAAAATTCCCCCTGTTGCAGGAAATGCTGGGAGAAGGAAAACAATAAAGAGGCTGTAGGCTTGGGAGATATCCTTTTGAACCCGATAGGTATGCCATTCATAGTCTGCTCTATCTGTGGAAACAAAAGATGCCCCCATGCAACTGACCATAACCTAGCTTGCACCAACAGCAATGCTCCCGGACAAGAAGGGTCAATATATTATCACGGCATTGGAAAAAGTAAGAGATGTCATCGAAGCTGATGATGCTCAAATGGCCGAGAAACTGTTCAGGGCTAAGTATCCGGCCACAACAAAGATACTGGAGCTTGACGATGGCTTTTACCCCATGTATGTTGCCGTGGGAGAAATTGATGGCATAGCCTTGAAACTTGAAAGAGATAACGAAAATAAACCAATCTATTACCGTATCGCAGGGGACTGGTCATGCTCTGCCAAGATGATAGAGGGCAAGCCCTTCGTAAACGAACCTGATGGAATCTTGTCACATCTGAATAATCAGCCTCTCATAGAAATCAACAAAAAGAAATGGGCAGAGGATAACCGAGGCTATACTGGGGAGGACGAAGGTCAACTACCCACGACTAAAGTCGTGGGCTTGTGAAGAGCCAGGGCTGGTGCCAAGCCC
>OFOO01000018.1_pt1 | contig 15069 bp, 26 predicted proteins | sample 1542381 | NCBI WGS metagenome assembly OFOO01 (sample SAMN04958509, study PRJEB24370) | sediment metagenome | isolation source: lake sediment | place: USA: Lake Hill lake, St. Paul Island, Alaska | collected 2013
ATCTACACTCTTTCCCTACACGACGCTCTTCCGATCGAAGAGAAGTATGCTCACTCATCGCGCTTTCAAGCATTCGCGAGCGGTCTTTGAGTTCCTTCTCTGTAAAGAAATTAGTTTCCATTTTTCTATTCCTCCTTTTTTAGATTACAACGGTCGGCTGTATCTTAATCGGAACTCTCACGCCTGCACCGCATACCTGCGCGGTCAGACCTACATATGTTCCTACCAATTTCGCCGACGAGCTTGTTTTGCACACTGCTCCAGAATAATGATTTCCTCCTGTTTCATACGGATATACCAGGTCACCAAAGGTCATTGTTTCTGTTGCCAGTGCGTCAAACCATATCACGTTACCTGCAAGTAACACACGACCACTTGTCAGTGTATCACCAAGAGACGCTACGGGGTTCGAGAAATCAGCTACACCTACCCAATCATCATTTTTCGCTGTAGTAGGCGTGATTAAATTACTCGCTACCTTTAATCTTGTCCCTTGATTTATGACTGTGCTGGACGCACAAGGCATCACAGTCGAATCAATATCAAAAGACACTAACTTATTTTCTGCTGTTGGCTGAATAAGAGCCATTGTTTTTCATCTCCTTTGTTTATATCACTACCGACGGTTTAATCTTGACAGGTATTCTTACACCTGTTCCACCTGATACAGCGGTGAGCCCAACATACGTTCCGACCAGTATTGCCAGCGTAGACGTTTTGCATACAGCACCAGCGTGAAAATCTACTGTGTCGTCATAATCGTATACCAAATCACCAAACGTATAGGTTTCTACTACTGGAGCGTCAAAGTAAACAACGTTCCCTTTTAACAAAACCCTTCCGCTTGTTAATGTATCTCCGAGTGAAGCAACGGGATTAGTAAAGTCTGCTACACCAACCCAATCGTCGCCAAGTGTTGTCGTGGGAGTTACAAGCCCTGTCGACAACTTTAACCTTACGCCCTGATTGATTACCGTGCCTGAAGCACACGGCATAACCAGTGAATCTCTATTTGTACTTACAAGCTTGTTCTCTGCTGTGGGTTGAACTAATGCCATTGTTCAATCCCTCCTTTTATTTATCGGACTGCTTTTTCGGCAGACCGTCAAATGCTGTTGATTCCTTCTTGCCAGACTCAACGATTACTTCTCCATTTCCAACCACTTTTGCTTTGAGCATATTGGAAATGAACTCACGCCGAGCCTCTATCAGCTTCTTACAATACTTCTCATCCTTTCCTATAAGGACTTCTTTCAGGTCATCATAAGTACCAGCAGGGAGTTTGCTTTCTTTGAGCAGTCTACCTACCAGTTCTTTGCTTTCCATAAGTTTGATTTTCGTCTTAAGCATTAGGTTTTCGTCCCTTAATGCTTCTTTAACTTTCTCATCTTTCTCATCCTTTTTGTCGTCAGCTGGCGGAGCCTCGCCTTCCTCTTCCTTCTTCTCTCCCTCGCCTTCGCCCTCTTTCTTCTCGCCCTCGCCCTCGTCCTCTGTTTCAGGAGCTTCATCAGCGAGTTTATTTAACTGTGCTACGATTTCATCCATCGCTGTTCCATACGCTTTATCGTCAACTTCGCCTGCCTCTTTCTTCGCCTTAAGTGCTTCCATTTCTGAAGCCATCTTCTTTAACGCTTTTTTCATAATTGCACCTGCCTCCTTTAGATTTTTACCTTTTGCTTCAAGGTATTGTTTTACACTTTCTTTCAGCCCTGCGCCGATACGACCACCAGCGCCAGCCTTCGTTACTACATCACTACTGAACACTTCCGTTATCTCATCAACGTAATGGATTATATCTTCGTCTTCACCTTCGCCAGGATGAGTGACGCCATCGGCATTGATACTTACTCCTACCAAATCTTTATCAGGATATAACTTCTGAAAGTTTATAGCTTCCTTGATTAAATCCCAAGCCCAATTATATGAATCGCCTTCCGCTATTTTTAACGTTGCTTTTATCGCTGTCTTTCCATTGAAGTCTATGCTCTGCGGGTTCATATAATATCCGATTATATCTCTGACACTTCTTTCTGGTCTATCCGCTTCTTCAGTCCTTGTCGGATGGTCAGCATAACATTGCGCACCGTCAAATCGCCGATACGATTTCTGTAATGCTTCTTTTGTATAGAAATGTTTGTCTCGGCTGTTTCCCATTCCTTCCTGAATTATTATTACTGGTACTTCACGTAGATTTTCGTTTACCTCGGCTTCAAGAAAGTGAGCGCTGAAATTATAATTAGCTTTGCTTTCCTTGACTTGCTTGACCTTTGTCAGTTGTGCATTAGAACTCATAGCATTTGTTTCTTTATCTTCCGGCTTTATCTTTTCGTCCTTTAATGCTTCCTTGATATATTTTTCTGCTATCTTCATTATCTCCGCTTCGGTTTTCCCTTTGACACTTTCGCCCTTGTTATGCATAGCCCATGCAATAGCCCACGGATTATCAATGCCTGCTTTTTTCTTTAATGCCAAAACTACATCTTCATATCCAGGTGGCGTGACTTCTTTTCCATGTTTCATATCGCCTCTCCACTTATAACTATTTTTTCATTGTCCCTTGATAAAATAGCAGTCAGGCTTTTCTTTTCCTGACTGAATCGGAATATCTGCATAAACCTTTCATTGATTTTCGGTACTGCTTTATAAATGGCTGTGTAGTCATTATGAAACCTGCGAGCATAGCCCATTGTTTCTCGTGACACATTTCCATTGCCTTTAATTGATAATACTAATCCTGCGTTATTTATGCTTGCGTTCAGGTTTACTTTGGATGGGTCTTTCTTTGTCCTTATTAACGATAGGTAGAGTGCGTGAAGTATTTTGATAAAGAGATTCGCCAACTCCGGTCTACTATCCGTGAGTTCGGCTAGGTATTGACTCCTGCTGTATATCGCTTCGTATGGTGTCACCAGTTTCTCCTTTCAAGTAACCGTTCATTCTTCACTCCTCCATTTATCAAGTTACTGTAACACCTACTGCAAACAACCTCTAAATCTTTTCCGCTATTCCCTTTGCTTATATAATACCATATATCTTTGTTCGTGTCAAGTACCCTACTGCACTTTTTTCCTGCACATATTACTTTCATTCATCTATTCCTTTTTCCTGCACCCAATCTTCATAGTCCATTAAGTCAGGCTCTTCGTCGCTACTACCACCTAATTCCTTCCAGTCTTTCATAATAGCCCTAATAGTGCATACACAATTCGGATGGCTGTCAAGTATAGGTTGAAGGTCGTGATTCCCTGCGTTAAACTCATCAGCCAAATCCTGACACTCATCACAGGCTGATTCCATATTTATCCACTCTTCATTTTCTATCAGGTTTCGGTTGTCATCAAACAAGGACTGCCTTGCTATCTCCCTTGCCCTAATTGTTTCTGTTCGTGCTATCAGTTCTGCTCGCCATTGATAACCCTCGCCTTCTTTACCAAACAAGTCATATATCTCGTCTGCCGTATCGCCTATCGGACGCCCTATGATTATTCCTTTCGTTACTTCTTCCTGAATGTTATATGCCATCCGGTTAGATATTTGAAATAGACGGTCGGAAAACATACCTCCTTGAAACGGAGTGAGTATCGCTGCCCTTACCTGTAAATCGCTTAACTTGCCAAATACTATTTCAACGTTGTTAGGTGTCGCATTATCTAACTGCCAAGCTGTCCTGTAATAACTGGTCTTATATGCGTCCGCTATCGTTTCCTCTATTTCCGCAGAAAGAGTTAAACCTGCTTTCGTTGCAAAGTCTTTTATGTTATATATTAACTGTGCTAATTCCGTAAACCTTTCGTACTCTGTTGCCTGTGTTGCATTTACAACTTTTGTAACCATTCCTTTTAATTCAGTTGCCAGACCGTCAAGTGTTCTCTTTATCCCTGCAAGATTTGTCCATTTATCCTTCTGAAGAGTATTGATTGTTTCAACCCATGCCTTGTTTAATACTTCTTCTTGTGTCATTTCTTTTATTCCAATCTCTCCCTTATTTCCTTTTCAATCTTCGGGTCGGCTGATTCCTTTGCTTTCGCACGCTCACCTGCGCCTATACCAGTAGCCGGTTTATATGTTACCTTTCCGGTTCTGCTTAATTCAGGAGTGAGTTCGTCGCCAGAAGATGGGTCTTGCTTTTCTTCTGCTTTGATTTTCTGTTCCTCTTCTCGATAATCAAAGTCATCAATATGCATTTCCTTTGCAGCTATTTGTGACGCCTTTTCCCTGCTTATCCATTTGTTAATCTGCATTAACGTAAGGTCTTGTATTTTCTTGCTTCTATCTTCCGTAATCAGTTCTGGGATTATCACGTCAAAAGTCTTGTCAACGTCCATGTATTCTCCGCCCTTAACCACAAGCCACAAGAGTTTAATTGCAAGCCACCAATCAGTTTTCCGTATCGCCTCAATGATTTTCTTTGAGATATCTTCCGGCATAATCTTTTGTTGTGGCGGTATCTTGCCAGCATTCATGCCTTCCTTCGTAACGATTATCGCAATGTCCGTAACTATCTTTTTAAATAGTTCCTGCCTAGCCTGGAACTTCTTATAGCCTGGCTCGCTTGCGACAAGTGCCGTTGCCCTTGTTGACTTATCTCCTACTCCCAAGTATTCCTTCGGTATACCTGTTCCTATGCTTATAAGGTTAATCAACGCTTCGCCATCATCTCTCGCGTCGGCTGCTTTCAAGTCCACAGTCATAGGCGATAGAGTTGACGATTCGTTTTCAACGTGCAAGCTTCCGGACAATGGTGGCGTTGTGCCGAACTTATCAATGTATGCCTGCACATCTGTATCTGACCCTTTCAATATAGCTTTCCATACTATAGTTGACTGCATAATTGCCCTGATAACCCTTGCCGTGTAGAAATCCTTTATCCTCTTTAGCCACGTCATCACAGGGAACAGGTCTGAACGTCCGCGCTTCTCATTTGCATTACAGTTGATTTTATAATGCAGGATTTCTGCTGCTGGAAACTGGTGTATGACATATTTCGTTGAAGGGATATTTAACGTGTTCTCGTTGTAGAATGTCTGGTATTGCGTCGGATACTGCTGATGATAATAATATACCTTCTCAATATCTTCTGGGTCAGTTATAATCTCCCATATCGTTGACGGGTCAATCGCCCTTACTTGTATAGTTCCTGAAATGTTTATCGGGTCTTTGATAATGTTCACCATTAGCTCGCCGTCCCTTGTAAGCATATCAGACCAAGTTGTCAATCGGTGATAAAAATCGTTTCTCTGAACGAAAGAGTCCCAATGCTTCTGCGCGTCAGGATTCTTGAACTGGACTTGAACGCCACGACCAAGCACAAAATAGGTTGTTACTTTAACTATTTGGTGCGCTATCGGATTGTGATTCCACATCTCAAAAGCTCTTGAGTGCATTACAAGATAATCAAACAAGTACAACTGCTTACTGAAAGCTCCTGCCATCATAGGCGTATATTCTACATCGCCGTCCGCAATCTTAACCTGTCCACGACTTGACGGGAAGTCGTAAGCTCCACTGTCATCAAAATCGTAGCTACTGATTGTTTCTCGCAGTTTTGCTGTGTCAACCTTCTCCGCTTTCTGTATAACTTCTGATAGGTGCTTTGCGTTCCTTATTTGGAACTTCGCCATTTGCACTTTGCCTTCTTTGTCCGTGTAGAATCCAAGAAAATCGCCTTCTACTTCCTGCTTTGGCTCGCAAGCCTTTCCTTTCTCAAAGAAGTTTTTTCTTATGAACTGCGAAAACAGCGGAGTTTTACTATGAGGAATAAATTGAAACTCTTTTTCTGGGTCATACATTGATAAGACGCTATCGGTTATCTTACTTCCCATATTGATATCAACGGTCTTGAACTTCTGCTCTACAAACTTCTCTTCCGGCAACTCCTGCTTTTCTTTAGGCATTTTGTCCTCCTATTGATATATTGATTATAACCTATATAATGTACTTTGTCAAATTGTTCCACGTGAAACAATTCAGTTTGATATCAGTATTTCATCTCTTCGTGGTACCACTCTTCCTGACATTGCGAGAGCTGGCTTTGTTTGACTATTCCATATCTGTGGGTCATATGATTCAGTTCCAGCTGCCCAATAGCAAGCGCCTGCAAGTGCGTCCGCTACGTCTTTACTTCCGTTCTTCGGATGGTCAACCTTTTTCCCGTTGATTAGTTCCAGCCTTTGTAGTTCGTGCAGTAACGGTTCAAACTTCGGTATTAGAAGTCGCCCATCGTAAAACAAACCTTTCATCGTATCATATGCTCGCAAGTCCCTGTCTACTGATAAGACTTCTGCGTCAAATCCTTTTTTCGTTAACATCTGAATGCTGTCCACGCTTTGCCATCCGTCCATTGATACCTTTTGTATTCTGTAACCCTTACGCTTTAATAGGTATATCATATCCCTTATTTCTCCAAAGTCTATCTCCCCACGTTCCTTACTTGCCTTTATCTGCGCTAGGCATACCGCTATATAGTTCCCTCTATACTTCTCTACCATTGCCAAGCCTGCTGCGTCCTTATTCAAGGCAAGGTCAACGTGTATAAAACAACTGCCTCCATATCTATCATTCTCATCAGTCAATAGGTATCCCTGCTTCCAAATGTTGCGTATCCGTTCCTTCGTATATGATTCCTCTATTGCCTTGAAGTCTTTGAAGTAAGGCTCTAATACCATTGAAGGTATTGCCATAAAGTCACGTGCAAACTTCTCTGGGTTTTTCCTGAAGTCCAGATGAAACATTCGCGGTATTCGATAACCAGTAGTCCCTATCTTAACTGATACTTTCGGCAGTTTCTGTAAGGATACCTTCATATCCCACAAGGTTTTACGACTCGAAAATATCAACGGGTCTTTCTCGGCTTCCTTCATTTTCTTTTCTATGAAGTCGCCTTCGTATCGAGGATTGCTTATCGTGATAATTTTACCGAACTCGCCAAACCTGCTTCGTATTCGCCTATCCATATTATTATGTATATCCTCTGCTGTACTTAACCCTTGCTTCTCAATGTACCACGCCGCTTCATCTATGATTGCGGAGAATATATTATAACCTGCCGGAAAGGTTTCCTTACTGTTGCCTGGTATTATGTACACTGACTTTGCCAACTCTATCACGCTACGCTTTTTCCTGTTCATGCCTCCATACCTATTGAACCACGGGCTATCAGTTATTCTGTTCAATACGTCCCCAAACACAACGTCCCTTGCCTGACTTGCACGTATTGACATATTCATAAACGCTATCTTGCTTTTCGGTGCAAGACCGAAATGCTTCTGTGGGTCACGTAGGCATAACATGCGATACACTTCATAGGTTGCTATTATGGATGATTCAAACGATTTGCCCGCTCCTATTGCTTTATCAAATACTGCCTCACGATAATTCCCTTCATAAAATAGTTTCAGTTCCTGCTTGATAGTTTCCCAGCAACTTCCCATTAGATTTAAATAGTTTGGAGAATCAATAAACGTTACGATATCAACTGGAACGTGTTCGTAATCAGGATTTCGGTAAAGATAAAGCGCTATCTGTATGTCCCTTGCCAATTCGTCCCTTGAGAACGTCTTCAAGGATTCGCTCAAGGACTGATATAACTGTTCCCTTGTCGCCATTTTTACTGGTCTCCTGTATAAGCATTGCTATATTGTTATTCTGCACCTGCTCGCCTATTACAATAGGTGCATTAAGTCCTTCCGCTTCCCTTTCAATCCTCACTCCTTCGCTTACTGCCTTTATTGCTTGGTCTACGTTCAGCCTTGTTTCTTCGTTCTGCAATATCTCTACGCCCTTTGCTTGTAATAAAACTCCTACCTGTGCGTGCTTCAATCTCGCCTTCGCACCTCTCTTCGCAAGCTCCAAGTCTACTTGTGTCTGCTCCTGTACCTGCCTTTCCTCAAAGCGATGTTGCCATCCAAACTTCTTATTCCACATAAATACAGCTTGAACTGATACATTAAACTTTTTCGCTACTTCCAGTAAACTGGGCTTCTCCATATTATAGTACGTTTCAAATGCTTCTCTATGCCTTCTTGTTTCCTTTGCCATAATCATACACCTTTATTTGATGACTTCTTTTTCCCTGCAAATAAAAGCTTTAGCGTCTTAAGGCATGAGCTCTTACTTTTCTTGCTTGACACTATAAGAGTCTGGTCTCCCTGTGTTATAGTTTTCCATACTCCGTAATATATTCCCTTCCCTGCTATTACCTGAATACAGCAGACAAGTTTATGATTAAGTATCCATTCAACCGCTTCCCTGATAAGATACTTGTCCTTTGTGATTTCCGGTGTATTGCCTTCTACAACACCTATCTGGTATAGGTCATATAGGCACCCATCCATTTCCAATTCAGTCTTTATTACCTTGCTATTGAATTCCATATTACCTCCTATTTTCTACTGGTACTTCTTTGTTATATGGGCTTGATATCTCATTATGTTTTACATTAAATACTGGTGCACAGCTTGACAATATCAATAACGTTACCGTCAAAACCGCTATAGTTATTAGAAAGTATAGCCAACTCTCTTTATCCATCTTGTCCCTCCTCTACTTCAAACTTATCTACTGGTATATCTACCCTTAACACTTCTTCTCCTATAATGTTCTGTATTGCCTGTATTGCTTCCTCTTTCGTAACTGTGCCTGCCTTGTAATACTCCAGCACCTTTACTATGTAGTTTATGTTTTTATCCAGCATAATAAAAGATTATATTCCCTTCTTCGTCACGACCTTTTGGACTTAATATGCCATAGAAGTATTTGTATATTCCTTTATGCGAGTGTAAGTCATTCCAGTATTTCCTAAAGTATTCGTAGATTGACATACCGACATACTTTGACCTTTCCTCTGCTCCTTTACCGTGATAATTCACATCCCTTAATATCGTGCTATAACGCAGTTCTTCACTTATGAAGTCGCCGAACTTTACGAATCCTTTCTCCTTCGCAATCATTAAAGCCTCGGTATATTGACTGCGTTCATAGTTCCAACTATCCGGCAGTCCACAGCAACAGCCATTGCAGGAATAGTCCTTAACGTGTGAATCGCTGAAGTATAGACGGAGGTTAAGTTTATCGCATAACTCCTTCATCTTCTTGACATATGGAAGCTTCACTCCTCGATTCAATCTCAACAGTCCTGTGTTCTCAGAGTTCGCCCTGTAATACTTGTGTAGGTCAAACCCTATCACCTTGCTTATCTCAAAGTACCTTGTCTTCGTTTGCTGTGTAGCTCTGTTCTCCAAACATAGGAACTCGCAGCTCACAGCTGATATTCCCTGGGAGGCTGACATCTTTATCAGTTCAAGGTATTCGTCGTTAACATCAGACAATCCTATTATGAACGGTCGCAAGCGTAACGTTGCCCCTCCCTTGTTCATATCGTAGTTCTTGAACGCGTTAACCCTGTCAACGGGTTTCGGTGCTCCCTTCTCAATTTTACTCGCTCTGTGCTCGTCAAGGTTGATTATGGATATCTTCAGGTTCCAATTATCCATATCCTTAAATATTTCTCGGTATCTATCATCCTTCAACCACCATATTGCTTTCGTGCTGAACGTCAACGGATATTTCAAACCTCGCAAGTATTTCAGGATTTCAAGTGTCGCACCGTGCTTCCTTTCGTGTTCATCAAACTGGTCGGCAAGTCCTCCGAACTGTATCACCTTCTGCCTTGCTATGTGACTCTTGATAAACGGATTAGAAGTCTTTCCTTCAAACAACTTCACGATTCCACCCATATTGACAATCTTCAACGGCATACTCTGGTAGTCCTTGTGCTTTTTTCCACCGACGCTGTCCAATGTTTTCTGATACCAACTGAAACAGTATAGGCAGTTATATGAACACTTACTATACGTGTCAAACGTAACTGGCAATGCGCAGTCCAGTATTTCACCTGTCACGCGTGGCGAAGCGTAACTTGCTATTTCCTGTCCCATATATCCAAATACTCCTTTGCTATTTTAATGTGATTATGTTCTTCAAGTGTCTCTTGATTCCCTGCGATTATTTTATCAGTATTTATCTTGCCAGAAAATATCGCATTGCACGCTTGCGCTATTTCGTCAGGTGTATCAGCCGATACTCCATACCCTATATTAAAATCCCTTCTTATCACAACAACTACACCATAGTCAAACGCTTCAAGGAAAGTATATTGCGAACCTCCGCCATCGTGCATTATCTTTGACATATCTATCAGTATCTTTGCGTCACCATAGACATTTCCCATATCGGCATAGGTAAATCCTTCAACGTGGTGATACTTTTTGTCCCAATCTTTCAGTTCAAAGAATTGATACTTCGGATTTACCCAACCGCTCCAAAAGTGGACTTCGCCCTTTATATTCGGGATTGCCTTCACGATGTCCTCTATATGTTTATCCCAATCTATACGGGAGGTTACTACCGCTATGTTCTTTTTCGCTGAATGCTTGCCCTCTCTTTTGTAGGGATGCTTGATAAGATAGAAGTTCTTTTTATGGAACTTGTCAAAGTAAAAATCTATAACCGGTTTCCGATTGAATATCACAGCGCTTGCGTTATCTACGAAGTAATCTATTTCCTTTGGAGTTCTCCTGTATTCTGCTGGGTCATGCAAGGTCAAGGTATATTTCATTCCAAATAACTGCGCTATATCCCCTATCTTGAAATAGTTCAGCAGATATGGAACGTGAATGTGGTCGTAAGCCCGTAAACAGTTCATTATCTGGTCGTGCGGTATCTGAACAACTGGCAGTCCTGCCTTTACTGAATCTTGAAACTTCTTCTTCCCTGACTTGCTTGAAATGATTATAGTTACCTTTATTCCGCTGTCCACAAGACCGTGGTATAGGTGCTTCGTATAACTGGTAAATCCGCCGATTTCGCACCATAACGGAATATAAAAAGCAACCTTTTTCATTTCATAAACTCCTTCACATCTTCATAGGCAATGCTTCGGTTGTTTCCTTTGAGCCCAAACCTTGCCCTGATTTCCTCGTATACCTCTTTATCCTTGAACACTATTACAATGCTTTCGCACTGAACTATATTCGCATCTCCGGCAGGTTCCGTGGCTTCTGGTACTATCTGAAAGTCCATAAAGTGCAACTCATAATCCATAAATCCTACTTCCTTCAATAAATCTTTGTCAAACCCTTTTAGGATTTCGTAGTCCCAATCTCCTTGATTTTTATTCTCCCTTATGTTCGCCTCGCGAAACTCCTCATCAGTCAACTTGCGATTCGGAACTCGCGTGTCTATCACTTCGTTTTCCCTGCCGAGTATAGCCAGTATCTTCAACCTCTGGTGTCCGGAGATTATTTTGTTATCTAAATCAATAACCGGTATACTCATTAGATTGAACTTCTCAATGCTCTGCGTCAAGTCAACCTCTTGTTTCGGTGTCAACTTGCGTGGATTCCTTTCGTAAGGTATCAACTCGCTGACCTTCCGTGTTTCAGTGTGCCATATTAACTTTTCCATTTTACCCTCCGTTTATTTTAGGCATTGCACACTTCATACAAGCCTCGTTGATTTCTTTTAGACATCCTACCTTTTTGAAATTCCCCACTGCTTCCTTCTCAATATCTGAAAACTTTTCCCTTATTGATTTTATCCACTCTATTGAATCATGGTGTCCTTTATTTCCTGCGACAAACATTAACGGACAACACTTGCGAACTCCGACTCTTCCGGTAGCGTGGTGTAATTCCTTTCCTCTGACTCCCTTTTTCAGTAAGTTGTAATGAAAGGATTTCTTCTCAATATCATATATTTTGTTAATAAGTGTTTTACTCTGTGACATCTTCGGATTGTCCTTTTAGCACTGGGTCAAGTGAGCTATCCCATCCGCCTTGTATTACTATATCGGGTTTCCGCTTTCCTGATTTGAAATCGTTTATCATATTATCCCTTTGTTCTTCTGCTTCGATAGGATTTTGAACAGCGACGGCTTTTTCTCTTGCCTTTTTCAGCCTTGCGGTTTCAAACTTATTCGGTTGGATTTCTTTTTTCTTCTTCATTTATCTGCCTCCATTATAACTCATATCTTGCGTCTTGTCAACTCCTTTTATCATTTCCTTCAGCTTCCGTAAAGTATTCCCCATAGGCATTAAATACTTATACACTCTCCCTAATTCCGTTTTCTGTATAGTATATCCAAGCTTCTTACTCCATTTTATTTTCCTGCTATATAATCCAAAGAACTTTCCGCAGAAACTGCACTGTAACATTTTCGCTTCTTCGTTCCATCCGAGCCATCCTCCACAACCGCCCTTGCAAATATGCTTTGCCTCTACACCTATTAACATTACATACCTCCCTTTAGACATTTATTACACCGCAAACATTTTCTATTATTAAGTTCTACTTTTATCGTAACGTAGTATTCCCGACAATAGTATTTTCCCTTTCCTTCAAGCCATATCAGGTTATCGCACTTCATATTTGCATATTCTATCCCTACAAGCATTACCGTTTCGCAATACTTTTTATCAAGTCCTTCTGGTATCATCTCTCCCTCCTTTCCTTCTTTTATTTCTCTCTCGTCAAATATCCATAAGCCTTCCAGCCACGTTTTACGTCCATAAGCGCCCATTCCCTTTTTTCCTTTATACGTTGTGCTATCCAAATATACCTACAGGCAATGTTCGCTTCCATATCTGTCTTTACATTTCTATTCTTCAGTTCAGCAGGTAGTTGTTTCGCTAACGGAAGGCACACGTCGTTTATCTGTGTTACTCCGTGGTCATAAGTCCCGTCAAGGTTTGGGTCAGGATTTCTACATTTCGCATTAAAATTACTTTCGTTCACGCATACCCCTATCATAAATAGTGGAAGGTTTATATTCGTATCGTTTATTTTTCCTGCAAGCCCCTGCCACTTATAGCAATATTCTATTACTGATAAGATAATTTCTGGCTTCAAATATTGACAAAAGTCTGTATAGCAACTATCAATGTAATACTGATTTAGTGCTAATAATAATTTGTTTGACTGCTCTCTCTTTTTATATTCCTCATTGGACTTCTGCACTACTGCAAGCTTTATATCCTGCTCCTGCATTTTCTTTATCACGACTTGCATATCGCCAAGCGTCATTTTATATTTCATTTCTAAATAGTTGTTCCACGCCCTCATGTCATTATACTTTTCTGTTTCCACTATTATAAAGTAAACTCCGATTACAAGTATAATCAATACAAAAGCAACTGCCGACCATATCAGCTTGTGTTTTACTGATTTGTATTTGGATATTTCTCGAAGTTGCTGTCTTATCATTTTCTATTCTCCGGACTTACCCATGGCATATTTAACAACTTAAATATATCCAATTCCTCTTTTATTCCCGTAACAGGTTCAGGGACATCACAATCTTTTCCTATCCTACAAAGTCTGGAGTCTATACTACAATAACCTACCTTCTGAATGTCAATCATAAACTGATGTATCCATTCAGCAGACCCTGTCCTTATAAGATAATTCATAGCCCATGTTCCCTCTGTACACAAGAATAAGTCAACCGTTTCATTGCAGTAATAAAACTGCCAGTATTTATTTCCCTTCTTTTCAAACCGATGGTGACACCGCAACCGCCAATCCTCCAATTTCCACGTAGGGATTGCTACCAGTTCAATATCCCCCACCTCCGCTTTTCTCCTGCGTATACTTCCTGCAATAGATATTCTCTTGCAGAATGGAGATAATTCGTGCATAAGTGAAGTCGCAAGTTCGTATCCTTCAATGTATTTCACTTTATAACCTCCGCAAATGGTATCAGGACTAACTTGCTTGTATTGTTATCCCCTCCGGCCTTCCGATTATCTTTCCAATGCTTTTTCGCCAGTAGTTTCAACCTGCTTGTTTTCATCAGCAATATCACTTCGTCGTTCAAGTCACCTGACATAACAAACGCCCACCAGTCCGCTTTCGTTACGGAAAGGCCGGAAGGCTTACCTCGACTCATATATTCAATCGCAATATTGCCAGTCCTGAACGTTTCAAAGTCCCTCTTAACCTCTATTGTCTTGTTTCCGAATAGTTGCTTGAGTCGTATCTCCGCAACCTCGCCTTCAAGTAGTGATATGTCAAAGTCACGCCTGTCTTTCATTTCCCCTTCCCCTTTTCCTTCCCCTGCATGAAATTGGATATTTCAAGAAGTTCCGAGGCGGAAAACGATTGGTAATCTTCTGGATAAAAACGTTTTCTGCATATTCCCCCGATTTCCTTTTTAATCTTATCTCTGTAAACAGCATAATCGCCTACATCATCTGGAAACTTCTCAAACCTCAATCCCTCTTTAGCCATTGGTTATACCTCCCTTTCCCTAATGGGATTTAATCTACTGCGATTTCTAATTGCTTTATTACTTCTTCCAGCCGTTCCACCTCACCCTGCAACCTCTTGTTCTCCTGCTGTAATGTGGAGATTTGCTGGTCTTTTATTGCACAGTCGCTACAGAATCTTATTTCTCCGGTATTTTCAAAACGCTTAAATCCGTGGCAAACAGGACAAACACTCTCACCCGCTGTTGAACTACTATCTGTTATCCTTCCTACACCCCCACATCTTTCACATTGTTTCTCTATTGTTCCCATCTCAACCCCTCCCTCTCCTGAAATTGTTACTTAACTTTTGGTTTTTAGTTTTCTTGAACCACTAATCAATGCACAGCAGTAAATACAATGCCCTTCATAATCAAGCCACTTTGTTTCCAAATTATATCCAGTTATACGGCCGCTCGCATCGCTCTTTCTACAGTTTTTATTCGGACAATCAATAAAAAACACTTCTCCAATAATAATCCTAATTTCCTGCTGTGGATTTGTTATCCAAAATATATCCTTCGCCATTACAAAGACCACAAGTTGTAAACTCCTTCCCTGCTAACTTGGATTTTAAGTCTGATACCTCTTGCTCAATCAATTTTTCTATTTCATCTTTGCATCTTTCTGTTTGCATTTGCCCGTTAATATCTTTATCACAAGCAAACCTACTCAATATTCTTCCTATCTCTGCTCTCAAATCAGACATTTAGCCACGCCTCCTTATTTAATTGCCTTAATGTATTTAATAAATCCCTCGTATTCC
>OFOO01000020.1_pt1 | contig 14057 bp, 28 predicted proteins | sample 1542381 | NCBI WGS metagenome assembly OFOO01 (sample SAMN04958509, study PRJEB24370) | sediment metagenome | isolation source: lake sediment | place: USA: Lake Hill lake, St. Paul Island, Alaska | collected 2013
CGACGCTCTTCCGATCTGTTACAAGCCACGGGCCTTGTGCCCGTGGTTATTGACTGGGCATGTATGTTCCGTTACCCGTCCATTTCAATTTTGAACAGGTACTGTCATCTGAAAGTGGTAGTGTGAGGTCCATGCCATGATTTATCCCGAAATTGAATCCGATAAGATCGTTGCCGTCTTTAGATACTTTGGGGACATCATTTTTGCCTAGGGCTATGCCTATAATGTTGCCTACATCAGACAGGTCCTGGTAAGGACTGTTTTGAAGACCCCGAATCATATCACGTACTATTTTTTTGGTGTCCATATTAAACCTAAAAAAGGGGCTGGCGAATAGCAAGTTCCACCAGCCCCACCCCATAGAAGCGAAAACGGAAAAATACATCTATTAAAATATGCTTCTGTATTATCTTTGTCAAGGCCTATAATCCATAATGTGCTAAATAGGCATTTGATATAGCCTTGAAGCTTACTTTAATACCAGGATCATTCAAACGAAATACTAAGCCTTCTCGTGGCACCTTGGGGTTAATAGGGCAAGGACCATCTGCAAGAGCTAAAATCTGCTCAAGGGTATGACCCAAAACAAAGTCATGGTCAAATAACGGGACAGTCTTCAGACCAAGGTCGCTCGTGAACTTAACCATGTCATCCCAGAGAAGATATTCCCCTCTATTGATGTCCCATACGTAGAATACGTAAAAATCCTGACCTGAAAGGCGCATGCGATTACTCTGTATAGCCTCTCCACACATCTCGGCCTGTATGGCATATCCTTCAGGAAGTCTGTTCTGCAAGTCATGTTCTTTAGCAACTTTCCAATAAGTGTTTTTGGAAATGTCTTTCCATTCCCAGTTATGACCACATACCCCAAAACCCTCCGAAGTCTTATAGACCGTGGTACTAGTGCCATCTACTTTAACAGACACAGTAAAGTGCCGGCCACGATAAGTATCCAGCCAAGGTAAAAGATTTTGGACTCTTTCTTCGTCAGTGGTCGGTATTATGCCGGGTTTGAGTCCTTTGGCTTCTCCGGACAGGCTGGCATCCATAGGAGGCTCGTAAAGTCGTACACCCAGTAGAGTGGTTACATCAGTACCCTCTGGGATGCCCACCACCTCTGGAAAGGAAGCAACAGGAAGGGCAAGTCCCTGCGAAATCTGCTTTCTCAGGAAGACAGTTTTGAGCCTATATCCTTCATGGTCTTCCCCATCCACAAGCATCTTCTTGAGCCCGGATCCTTTTGCGAGGAAGGCAAACTGGCTAATATTCGGGAGAAATGAGTCCGGTTCGAAAAATACGGCCATATCCCCGGTCTTCAGCTCTCCTTTTTTTGAGACACACCACCATCCGCGGATCCTGATCCTCTCGACCCGGTCGGCGTCAATTATTGGAAGGACTTCATCAATCTTGGCTATCGTTGCTAACTTTCTCATGTCTTCTCCAGAACTTGAAGATATAGTTTTTTCAGGCCTTCAACTTTGATTTCCCTATTATCAAGAAAATGAAACACGAATCCGCTGCGACTGGTCTTGCCATAGGCCGATAAGACCTTCTCTGCCGCTTCTTTCCTGGGGAGTTGCCGGACGGAATCCGCGAATTTATTCATGTGATCCATTATTTTCCTGACCTCAACGGAAGCATCGCATATCTTGGATGCAAGACCCTGAATGAATTGGAGACATTCCCAATCAAATTCCTTGCCTACTCTATTCATGAATTCATTGTATTTTGGTTCTTCAAATTTCAGGTACATGTCCAAGACGTTTTCAAGGCTCAGCTCATATTTGAATCGATGACGCAAAAGATATTCGCTGGACTTGGTCTTCCGAATCTTCTGTCCATGACTGTAATATACACAGATTCCCTCTATGCCTTTGAATTCTTTTACGGTCTCAATCATCTCCTCGATTGTTGAGAACTTGAATACCCGTGGCCGTTTGACCTGTAATTCCATGGCCAGATCATCCAACTTGTCCTGGGTCCACATGGAATAGTCGTCATGATTTATAACTGCAATAAGATATATATCGGGTTTTTCATGCTGAAGAATTATCCTGTTCGTAGGAGAGACCCATTCGTACACGCAGGAATAGCTTTCCCCGATATTATTGAATACCTTTGGATATGTCGTCTTAAAAAGGTCTATTTCACTGGCGTTCTCACAGCCGGATACGTCTATGCTGCCTCGGGTCCTGACTATAAGGTTCCCCTTATATTTTGAGACGATGAGAGCTGACCCGTCGATTTTTTCTATAAGCTGGCATTCTGAGATGGAATAGGGTTTCGGGTCTAGGTCCGGGTGCTCGTCCCAGTTAAAGAATTTCCTGAAGGAGGCTGAAATGAGCTGGCCTTCCTTGGTCCATACGGAGGAACGGTAGATGAGGTTATTGACATTCCATCCGGGGCTTGACCGGGCATAGACCAGATAGATCGTATCATCCCCAATGACTTTTTCGAAGACGTTAAAGCTTTCCCGGTCTATTTTGTCTAAGTCAAACATAATAAAAAAAGGCCAGTGACTTGCGAAATCACCGGCCTTTTAACAAGGAGTCCCCTATATGGATCTGGAAAAGGCTACTCGGTGATTAATATATAATCCTGGCATTGTCATGGTCAAGAGCATTCAAGTAAACTTTTTCTTGAATGACCATTAAATACCCAGCCACCTCTGAAACCCATGCCTATAGCTTTCTTGATCTGTTGTGCCTCACATATGGTACAACCACGACGCTTGACTACACCTCTCTGAGCCAGACCATGATCAACTTCCATATCTTGCCATTTATGAAAGTGAAACTCGCCTAAAAAATAATAAAGAAAACGTGAACGCATAATCCTCCAAGGTTTTTATGGCGAGCACGGGAGGGGTCGAACCTCCAAATGAAACAGGTCCAAAGCCTGTTGGCCTACCATTAGCCGACGCGCCCGTTAGATACCAGTTAGAAGAATTATGGCCAATATTGACAAGCACACACCAGCCCATTGTCGTATCGATAAAACTTCACCAAACATGCCAATCCCTATAAGCGTGCCCACTATAATGTAACCTAAGTCCCATATGATGGTCATGATAACAAGGCGATTATTGTTCCTTAATGATGGGAACCATAATGCTGTCGTCAGCATATACATTATAAATCCAGCTACGAGAAATAGCATACTCCTGCTGTTTGCGAATATCTTGGTACAATATTCGCCGATACCATAAAAGATAAGTGCGACCAGTGTGTATAATATCCAGGGCTTCATACTATGTCTGGGTAGAGTCTATACTCTGCTTTAGTTTTATGTGGCAACTTCAATAATATGGTCAGGACAGGCGGACTTGAACCGCCAAACCTCTGCGACCCGAGCGCAGTGCTCTACCAATTGAGCTATGTCCTGTTTACAAATCGGAGCGATTGGATTTGAACCAACAAATTTCCTGGACCCCATCCAGGAGCCTTACCAAGTTTGGCCACGCTCCGTTTACCTCATTTAATTTTGGTATTTTTTTAACAATATCTTTTTTATATAAATTTGTCCAAGTATTAATCATAGTCTTTAAATAAGCATCATAAAATCTTAAAGATAATACCCCATATTTTGAGTTCCAATTTCTTCCTTTCATTTTTCCAGAATTACTTTTTCTGATTGTTCGAATATTCGAGATGTTAAGATTTTTATCCCAAAAATCTTTAACTTCATCTTCATTCTGATCGACATGTAATTGAATTTCATATTGAATTTCTTTTTTATTTATGTTTAAAATTTCAAACCAATTTTTCATAAATAGCATGAAACTCATATCACTATTACAGACTCCTACAACCCATTTCCCTTTTTTAAAACCTTCTGTCATGTACCCCATCAAAAATTCAAGAAAACAAACATTATCAAAATTATGCTCCCATATTTTACAAGCCCTGTTCTCATACTCTTCATGAATTCGTTTAAACTTATTTCTAAGTGCTGTTCCTGCTAAAATATGGCATTTCTTTAAATGGTTGGCATTATTAAAAGATAAAAATAGCCTTTTTCTTTTTATAACAATATTTTTTATCCAATAATAAACCGTGGTCTTAGACCGATTCAGCATTTTACATATTGTATTAAGACTATGACCGTCCTCCCTTAACAAGACAGCTTTATTACGTATATGTTTATATTTATTCATTAGAACCTCCTGTCACTGAATATAATTGATAGGAGGCTGGAAGTTCAAATCGGGGTGGCCGGGCTCGAACCGGCGAACCCCCGCGTCCCAGGCGCGGTGCTCGATACCAACTGAGCTACACCCCGTTTATTTATGAATTACTAACCTATGTCCGCCATCAAGTTCCTGGTCCCCCTCATACCTGAACCATATGAAAAAGACATGCTCATTTTCTTCTATCGTATAGCATTTTTTCCCATCCAGTTCTGTCATAACGCTGGGACATGTATCTAAAAAGTATTCAATATTTTCCCGAGTGACCTGACTAAGATTCTCCAAGCAGCTTTGAACATAATCTCTATTCATAAAAAATTTCCCCTCCATACAAGATTATGCTGCTACTTTCATGCCAATCCCTTTCAACTCTCTATCCACAAAGTAGTTGAAATTTGCCACACAGCTTAACTCACACATCTTTGATGGCGGTGCCTTCTTGGCCATGGCCTTGCACTTTGCCCATGCATCCTTCACGCTACTGTCCAGCCCGCAAGTACCCCGTTTTCTATTCCCATTCTTCATTCAGAAATTCCTGCGCTGCATTGCAAAGTTCCATTCCATCGGGCTGATTTCCTTTGATGACCTTCAAGTCTGGGTGTCTTTCCCCGAACCTGGTGGCGACCATTCGCCATGAGCAGGTCCCCCTCAATTCCTTTATCTCCAAGGCCATGGCCTTGGTCATGACCTTTTTGTACAGATTCACATAGCCTTTATGCGTGTATTTCATTCCGTCCCCTTAACAGGTGCTCGATGATTCCATCCCGCTATTGGGTCATCGCAGACCTGATAATGCGGGCCATCCGCCTCACAGTCATTACAGCTTACCCATAGGGGCTTATTGGTCTTGTCGTCCTCATGCGTGAATATATGGGCTTCCCCGCCACAAAACGGGCATGGTAATAGGGTCACGCTTTCCTTTTCACCGACTTTAAAATCCTCTGGTACTTGCAAAGGTTCCAAGGTAAACTCTCCCGCACTATTAATCGCCATGTGTTTGCCCTTTCATAGCTCGCACATAACCTTGTGGGCTTCTTTGACCGTGTCCCTCAAGCAGTTTGTCCTGACCGTGCATGATATCGCCAATTCATAGTTATGAAATTCACCTATTTGTCTTTTTCGCTCTTCACTAAGATGAATATGTTTTCTTTTTTTAGTCTCGCTCATTTTTTTCTTTGACTCTTTAGTCATTATTCTACCTAAACAATTTTTATTCCCTTTAGATAATAGGCTAAATTTTTTCTTATTTTCTTCACTATGCCTGTAACCTGCTACACCATCGCCACCATCGGTAAAATTTAATAAAGGCCCCTTTTTTAGGTCATTTCGTCCTATTGCCTTAATTAGCTTAATTTCTAATTCCAAGGCTTCTTTCTCAAGCAGACTATTTGTAAATACAATAATTTTAGGGTCTGACCCAGTTTCTTTGATTATTTTTCTTATTTTATTATTTTTATGATTATTACAGTCTAATTTAGACTTTCTCATATGTTTTAAAAATCTGTTATTACTTCCTTTTCCCACATAAAAATGGTTCCATATCAAAACTAAATTCGCCGTAATTAAATTGTCCTATTTTTCGTGTATCAAGATATATGTAGACATAAAATCTCTTATCCATGATTTGAGCCCTCTAAAAGGGCTAATTCAACAATTTCATTGAATCCAGAAACTTCGGGACTGCATGACAGTTCACACATCTTTGATGGAGGAGCTTTCTTGGCCATGGTCCGGCACTTTCCCCACGCGTCCTTCACGCTGTTGTGCAGGCCACAGGTTACTTTCCCATCCCGGTACAGGTACGTGCAGGTGGTGAATCCGCTGCACCCTACCCGAAGTTCGGCCTTGGACCTGTGGCACGGCCATTTTATTGGCCTGTGATATATGCCCTTCTCAGCCCCTTCAGGCAGTATCTCCAGGAGCTTTGCTTCGACCATCGGGAACCTGCCCTTGGCTATCTTCAGGCTCTCCGGCACCACCACCTTGTTGAACCAGTCCACCTGATCCTTCGTGAACTTCTCGGCCGTCCCCCGGGGCGGCATGAGCTGTATGTCGATGAGCCTGTCCCATCCACGGCTGTTCTTTATCAGGAACAGGAACCCGGACAGTTCTTGGAAGTTGGCCGGCATGACCATGTGGTTCACGAACAAATCCATTTTCAAGGAGTTTATATGTTCAAAACATTTCGGGACATCCCTGATGAAATCCCAAGATACGTTCACCGAATTTATCCCTGACTTGCTCAGCTTACGGCCGTAAGACGAATCGAACATCCCGTTGGTGGACATGTCCACCCGAAGGTCATAGTCCCTGCAATGCTTGATGATATCCAGGAAGTCCGGGTGCATGGTCGGTTCCCCGCCGGTGAAATGAACATGTTTCAGACCAAGTTTGACTGCCTCATCTATTATTCGTATGACCTCTTTCGTGTCCATGTGCTTGGAGGTCATGTTGACTTTATTGCATTTAGCACAATTTTTATTGCATAAATCCGTGACCTGTATGGTGATTTCCTTGAGGGAGTTTATCTTATGGGTCAGGGACAGGAACTTGTCCTGTGCTGCCCACCAGTACCCGTGTTTTATTTTTCTTATGTCAATCATATATTTGTCGTTTTCCGGTATCTAAAAAATGGTCTTGTCAGCATACAGTCGTTATTTTTCGCCTATTCTCCTCATAAGTTCTTTTTGTGTCAGGTCTTGGGCCCGGCACCAGAATATAACATTACAAGTCTCACAGGTAATGTCGCCATCGCATATCTCATCAGCACAGGTTTTCCATAAGATCTTATGGCTCGGATGCCTGATTTTATGGAATAGAGCATCGATTCGGGCACGAATGCCGTACCAACTAAATCTCATATAAAATGCTCCGGATAAGTTACGTTTGACATAAATTTTATTGGCAGGGGCACAGGGAGTTGAACCCCGAATATCAGATTCAGAGTCTGATGCCTTAACCATTTGGCGATGCCCCCGTATTTTTCCTTTCGGCTATCCTCAGTTCCCCGTTATTCCTTTCAAAGTCATCACAAATGGTGTGAAAATAGACCTCATCGTTTCAATCCACGCGCCCGCGAGGGGCGCGACAAAAATATATTGCCCATGGTGCCCGGCCGATAAGCAAATAATAAAAAAGGCCTCTCGGTTTCCCGGAGGCCTCTCGTGTATTCAGATTTTAGACAATGAGTGATTACACGACAGGTCCCCGGTCGTTTGTAGATTGTGGCTGTTGCGGCTGTCGTGTAGTATAGGTTTTCATAAGATATCATAAATATACCACAATTCCAATAAAAAGTCAATACCCATTATGTCAACATGGCTTCTTTGCAGTTTTGTCCGACCAACGGATCCCGTCCCCTTTGGTTATAGTCAGCCGTAGATGCAGGGTTAATGTTGTGGTCGTAGTGACCATGATTGGGGGAAGATCCTCTGTGATCAGCCTACGCATGGCATATATCTGACCGTCTTCACCGATGAGCTCTGCCAATTCCAGGGCTACTGATTCAGTAGGCTCTGGGAAATTCCCTATATCATCGACCTGTATCTGGGAGTCAGATATCTCGGTTGTGTGCTTGACCTCGCACTGTAATTTCGGGTTCCCGTTCAGACGCAGAAAGTATTTCATTGCCGCCTCCCGGCCTCGGCCCATTCCCTGTTGTATTTCTCAATGCCCTCACGCGCCTCGTCCATGGAGATGAATCCCGGCACGGCCGCATAGGTTGCTTGCGCAAACTCGGCCGGCGTTCCGTGCTTTTTTGTCAGCTTCTTCTGCTTTTCTGTGAACAGGCTTTGTCGTCCGTCATCCATTCGTTTTATAAGAAAGTCATCCATCAAGTTTATCCTTTTGCTTCATGTAAGGTTATTCCTTGGCCATATCATAACGGGTTTTTACATTGGAGGATACGCGTAATGCCTCAGATAGTTCTTCCAGAGTCTTCATATCCAGGAACATTAGATTAGCTGCTATCTTTTCAGCCTCAGCGATTCTCACTTTTTCATGATCTTTATGAGCGGAAACCACTTGTGCCCGTGGTAGTTTACCAAGTTCTTCTTTAACCAAGGACATCCTTTGGGCGATCCTGAAGCACAAGACGGCTTTGTCATTTAGTTTTTCAGGACCAATCTCTTTCTTAAGATTTTCCTCTAATTCTTGCCCCCCATCACGGACAAGGAGGTCTATAGCTTTAGCCACGTCTGGATGAAGATTAATCTGATCCATAACGGCTCGACTGGCGTAATTCATGATAGTGGCTCCAATTTGTATTTGGCCTGTAACGCAGGAATAGTACCCTTAAAGCTCGTCGGATTAACCGGGTGCAGGTCAGTCATGCCTTCATGCCACCCTAGCCATATCCGGCCATACCAGTCTTTAATTATCATATCAGCATGAGAAAAGGTGCTTATCTTACGGAACATCTGTTCATCCGTCCGGACATAGGACATGTGATGGCACACGACCTTATTTGGATCCACCGATTCCCAGCCCTTTCCTTCGAATACCGTTATCATCCTGGCTTCAGTAAAAACCAATCGACCGGGCTTGGTACATATGATGGCAGATAGAATTGTCCCGTCTTGTTGAATCAGTACGGTGTCTTTGTTTTTCCAGTACATTTGATGGGTGAACAGGTATACGGAAAATTTTTCAACGTCTATGGTGGGGAGAAATTCTCTCAGTTCTCGGGTGTTAAATAACTCGTCCTCGTCCACTAAAAACATCCATTCGATGCCTTTCTGATGAAGCAGTTGGAGACCATAATTTCTTTCATCTGCCTCAGTTTTCCAGTATTTCGTGATGACTTCTATTTTAGCATCAGGGTCATCAATTTCTCTGGCCTTGCGATATGTCTCCTGCAATATTTGCCCATCCGGGGCCCCGTTCCACGGCACTTTATCTATCAGGATGATGACGTAATCCATGAGTGGATACAACCGTTGAACGGACTCGGCCATGAATCCTGAGTCTTCATAGATACAATAAACGGCGCCTATACTCATTTTTTGTCCTCATAGATGGTCATGTATTTTGATGTCTTGAATTTTAATATCGTACGTGCTCTAATCAGGTGTTTTTCTTTGGTTGATGGGACTGTGACCATCCGTGCCTTCTTCCTCTGTGGAAGAAATGTCCCAAAATTGTGTATTTCTACCCGTTCACCTTTCCTGAAACAATCTTTTAGCTCGTCAATGATGGCGTTGAGGACTTTTTCAACGTCATTCTTTTGCATTTCAAGACGCCCTGACACGCCATTAACTAATTGTTGCTTGGATACGGATCGCATTAATCTATTCCTTTGGCAATATCGTAACGACTCTTGATAATCTTGAGCGGTAGCGAATTCTTGACCGTTGGAGTCTTTCCGTCTCTTCTGATGGCTCTGGCAGTGTCCTCACATGGTGGAACAAGACATACTCTAATAGCCCCATCGTCCATGGTCTCTTCGGTTATGACATGGTGACATTTCTCACAGACAAAACACCGGCAATTATACTCTACGGATTTTCCAAGAGGTGTACTTTTATGACTACAACGATTGGTATCACCCCGGAGTTTGACCGGGAAATAGCAATTGCTTGGACCTCCACAGGATATAAAGTCCTCATAGATCGCTTCAAGCATTCAAAACCTCATCTATCTTTTCGACAAGGTGTCTTTCTTGATAACAAGAATTTATAATTTCCAAACGCTCAATCTCCTTGAGTCTTTCGGGAAATGATTGAAGAATTTCTTCGAATTGTCCCCACGTAATGTTTACTTTGTCCTTTGGAAAATGCATAATTTTTTCCCCTTATCCTTTCTTTTAAAATAAAGATTCTTCAATTATATCCGGTACTATTTTTTTAGGTTCTGAAATCGGAATTTCTATGATTTCTTTATTCTCTGTCAGGAAATATTGCCGGCCGGTTAGTTGGCAGTATCGTGTCCAGTCTCCGTCTTCTTGCCTGTTAGAGGGCTCTGACACATATTGCTGGATGGTTTTCAGAGACGCGTCCAGGCTGTCTATTTGTGCCACGGCCTCGGCCTCGGCCGTCATGGGTTTCCTGATGCCCTCATCCTGATGGTGTGACACGATGATGTGTGCTAGATGGAGGCCCACTTTCTCATCATAGGGAACGATCAGCATGATGTCCAACAGGCCAATTCCCAGGGTAGTGTGGTGCAGGAGGCGGCCAGCGTCCGTCATCTCAATGACTGTCTCCCACCGATAACTAGCAATCTTACCGATGTCATGAATCAGGCACCCGGTCAGGAGGATGTCTCTATCCAGTTCAGGCCTTGACTGGCAGAAATGTTCGGCTATCTTGACCATGGAAGCAGAATGTTCCAAAAGCCCCCCGAGGTAGGAGTGGTGGATGATATCCCCCATTCCGCCCGGGCACATCGTGAATCTCTCCATGTCCCCGTCTTCCGGGTCAGTGATAAGATGTACCCATATTTTTTGGCACGTCGGGTTCTTGATGCTTTCAGCGATCCCTTGTAAATAGTTCATGTACCTTTCTATATCATCCTGGCTGAGAGAGGGCATGAAATCAGCACGATTGTAGATGTCCTGCTTTACAGCCGTCTTGACCACTATCTGCGGGGCATCATTGTAGTGTGTGGCCTCGCCGGTGATCTTGAATACCTGCTTATTTTTTAGGCATTCCTTCAGGATTTCGGCTCGGTCCCATACCACGCCCTTGACCGTCCCGGTCTTGTCCGTCAGCTCGCAGACCAAGAAGAACCCCTGCTTGTTCTTAAATGGCTTGGCTTCTATCTTTGAGAAGAGGTAGGAGCCACTAATCTGTGCGTTGCTCTTGGACAGTTCTTTGAGTTGTTCTATGTACATTTTGTAGCTCCTTTAAGGGTAAACGGTTTTTTCTGCTTTCAGTGCGTCATACTGAACGCCCTTATAAATATAAGTGAGACGATCATATTCTTTTCGGACGGTCGTCCGGTATTCCCCTATGTCCTTTCTTCCTTTATCAAACCCTACTCCTCCTAAGTAACATTTTACCCCATCCTCCAAGCCCTTCTGTTTGATGGCATCTGATAGATAACTGAATCCAAATATCTGGCATAGGAGGTCATTCCATAGAGTGTTCATGGGCTTATAGGTGACGCCTAGTTTATCAGCCTCAAATTTCCCTGTAGCCTCTACGACCTGGGCTATGCCCTTGGCTTTAGAAGGGCTACATAAAGTGGGGTCAAAATTAGATTCTATACGGATGACGGCCGGATATATCTCCCATGGTATACCATACTTCTGTGCAAAGTCATCATATATTATACAATAATAATGTGCCTCATATTTTGATAGATGACCATAGCATACCAACAAAGCCTTTTCCATATTCTGAATCCTGAGTTCTTTTTCTTTATATCCCGATAGGTTATCGATCTGACCTTTGAGCTTGGCAATCTTTTTGAGTTGATTGCTTCTATCCCACCAGACACCGTAAACGAGCAGAGCAAAAACGCTTATAACTACGAGGGTCTTTACTATTTTATGAATAATTTTCAAATGTGTGCCCCCATGAAATACAGTTGTAGGATTACAGAAATAACTATGATTGATCCTATCATGAGCATCCAGACTATAATCTTTAATATTAAGTCACTCAAAAATGTCCTCAATTTCTTTGCGTCTTTTACTCATTGCTTGTGGCCGGTCAGTAATACTGGCAGGAGTCCCTATCAGCCTGTCCGCCAGGAATTTATCTACTCCGGTTGCTTTTTTATAAGCGCACCCTTTTACCCATTTTCGAGTTTTAGGGTCTACGGCCATGAAGCATTCTTTAGCATCAGGCCAAGTATCCCAGAAGTCTGATACCGTGGTATTGGTCATACGACCACAACTTTTACATTTTAATGATGCCATACGCTACTTTCAGGATTAAATTCCAAAACTTTCATGCCTTGCGTGTCCTCAACGATTGGGGTTGTGGGACTTGTGGCTCAGCCCTGTCCGCCCCATCCGGTTATGGTGCAATGGACAATGATGTTTCTGCTCTCAACATCCAAGAGCTTGTCCATGAGCAGGCGGGGGTTCTTGGTTATGAGGATGGCTGGCCTACCAGACGATACCCATGACTTCCACCCCATGTCCAAGGCTGCATCACCGCGTTCTGTTATGCCTATCAGTTTCATTCGTTTTCAGAACCTGCTTGAATTGTAGTCCGCCCACCGCTCTGCCCAATATTCCTGTGTCTCTTTGAAGCAATCCTCACAGCATGTCACATAGTTCATGGGGTCATCTGCATACTGAGTATTCTGGCGCCTTGTCTCAACTCCAGGTTTCATTTCTTGACACATGCCACAGAAGGATTTAGGAAGTTCCTTCCCTATAGCTATGTCATACCTATTCATGCCGTTTTGCTACTCTCGTTAATTCTTTAGGGGTAATAAAAATGGCCCCATTACCATAATTTTCATGCCCTGTCCTCCTCTATTGGTTCTTTTTATCTTCATGACTTTCTCCTCGGTTCACAACGGCCGTTTCTAACCACTACCCAATAACAGTGTACCCCCTTGGCATGGTGAGCCTGAACCCACCTACCGCTTTTAAGATTACCCCCGCAGGGGTCTATCTTGATAATCAGGTCACAGGGGGTCAAGCCAACTTCTACTGCGGCTTCATTGAACATGGCCAGATTCCATTGATATTTGTGATTATGCACGTAATCCTTAATCTTAGCGAATATAAGGCCCTCAGGGGCAAGGACCCTCTTGGCCTCTATCAGGAACGGGGGGTGGAATTCAGATACGTTGTCGGCCTTCGTAGAGCGTTTTAACCCATAATTGACGATGTATGGTCCTTGCTCTGTAGGGATGGATTTGGGGCTGGCTGCCGCCTGGGGCAAATGGGGTGGGTCATATATGATGAGGTCGATACTGGAATCCCGATTGGGAAGGCTATTCCAAGAGCATACCACGTCAGGAGCCATGGTCAGATCGATATCGTAGTAGAAGCATTGGGTGTCCGAGCTGGTGGTGACACCCTTCCACATTCTCCGAGCATTACAGGAGACGTCTACAATTCTTTTTGCTTCGGGGGCATAGAATTGGATCATCTCAGGCAGCAATTGATTGTCACGACCCTGAAAGACTGATTGCATCATTTACAATTCTCCACGACAGTGCCACAGGTCTGGCAGGGGTGCGCCGGCGCCCATCCAAATTTAGTGAGATAACGAAGGACACAGTTATATTCCTCAGGCTCAAATTTACCCACCCAGGTTTCCGGCTTCTGGTCATAGCCACGGCCAACGGCAAACCATTGCAGACGTTCCATGTCCCGCATGAACTGATTATGTTTGGGCGTATTGATCGGGGGGACCTTGAACTCCAGGGTCAAAGTTTTCCCCAAACCGAAATTGATTGTATCCGCAATAAAGAAAAGAGGTTCTTCTCGTGCCATTATATCACCCTTTCAAGTATATGTCTTTGGTAGAGCTGTATAACTTCTTCCGGTCTTTCTTCAATCAATTGGTTGTTATACGTTGTCCTTCGGCACGATGAGATAAGCCTGTATAAGCACCCAATAATACTCACATTCAATACGGACGGGTTTATCGTTATTATAAAATTTGACAAACTCGTCACGGAAAGCATCAGGTATATTTTTTAACCAACGGTCGGGATGTGTTATCATTTTGCTTCTCCTATAACTCAAAAGAAAATTTTAATTGCAGCCAACGTTTCACGCACTCGCCTGCTGTTTGTGCTGACAGCCACTTATATAATCGGGCATTCTACAATACTTCGCAGTCCCGTTATTTTGATACTGACACGTACCAGTAAAAGCACAAATTGCAGGCTGCGTGTGTTGGTGGATGTGTGGTGCGCTTCCGCCAGTTGAGGTTAAAATGTGCTGATAAGA
>OFOO01000021.1_pt1 | contig 14045 bp, 18 predicted proteins | sample 1542381 | NCBI WGS metagenome assembly OFOO01 (sample SAMN04958509, study PRJEB24370) | sediment metagenome | isolation source: lake sediment | place: USA: Lake Hill lake, St. Paul Island, Alaska | collected 2013
TTATGGATGTGACTGGAGTTCAGACGTGTGCTCTTCCGATCTTGAGCATACTTCTCTTCGTGAAGCACTCAAGAAACACGCAGGCGAAGACCCAGAGTCAATAGACTGGGAAAAGGTTTCTTTTAAGGCGTTAAGGGACAGGGCAAAAGGCGAACTGATGGAAGCGACTAACGTCGTATCCACGCAGGGACAGCTGTTCCGGTACGGAATACAGAAAGTGCTGTTTGACGGATACAAAGACGTGCCGACAGTTTATCCTGATGTCGTGCAGTTCGTTCCATCGAGCAACAGGCAGGAATGGTATGCACCGCTGTATGGTGCAGAAGTTCCTACTGACGTTGCATTCGGTGGTAAGTTCCCAGACAGCAGAATCAAAGGACTGGATACCGTCCTTGTGAACAAAAAGATAGGGCGTATGCTCTCTCTGGAAAGGGAACTCTTTGATTATGACCAGACAGGACAGGTTGTAACAAAGGCGTCACAGATGGGTAAGCGTGTTCGCTACAAAGAGGAAACGGATGTTATGGCAGCGATTTACGGTGCTACCTACTCGACGGCTATCGGAAATAGACCTACCGGCTATGCGAACCTTAATCAGTTCGGAATGGAAGCAGCCGATATAGCGTTAATGAACATGGTAGACCCACTCGGCAATAATATGTTAGTAATGCCGAGCCTGCTTCTCGTTTCAACTGCTGATAAATTCAACGCAGCGAAGTTACTCAACAGTTCATTACAGCCTTCGATACCTGGCGCGTCAGGCAAGACAGCGTCTTCTGGCGATTCGGGCACAACTGGCTGGACAATGACAATCAACCCGCTTCAGGGGCTTTTTTCCTTGAAGGTCAGCAGGTTCATTACTGCTAACAGGTGCTACCTGATGGAACCGAAAATCTCCATAGTGTTTCAGGAGGCGTCACCAGTTGAAATTGTTCAGGAGAACCCACTGTCTGGGATGGCATTTGAGAATGACATCTACAGATGGAGAGTGCGCAGACTGTATCAGGTTGCCGTTTTGGAAAGCCGTTACATCTACGCAATCCAGAACACCTAAACAGGCAGGGAAGGGAGGGCTGGTGCCGCACTGGCTCTCCCAACCCGATTAGATAAATGATAAGGACAATAGATAAATACGGGTTTACGGAAGAAGCAGGAGAAGTGAAGATAAAGGAAACGGATAAGATAGGTGTAGCGCTTGGGAATAGAGGATACATTGAAAATTATTCTTATAAAGGCGTTTCTTTTTGCAGGTTTTATTGGAATAGCAATGTTCTGGTTGACTTGTTCAATAGAAAAGGGGCAGAAATAGAAGTCAACTATAAGCAATCATTATGCAAAATGGATAAAATGATATATATACCTATAAGAAAAGGCGAGAAATTAACAACGGAAGATTTAAGAAAGTATATCAAAGGAGGAAAGTAATATGACAATTCAGAATACTTATAAAGAGGCTTGGGAAGTTCTGCAAGCAGTATGCGATATAACCGACCCGGCAAATCCCAGATTAAGGACTGACGCAGTTCTTGAAACAGGAGATATTGAAATCGGAGCAGTAGAGATAAAAAATGCAACGGACGACACAAGAGTTAAAGTCGGAAGCGATGGGACACAGAATGCTCTTTATGTTCAGGCTGCGAAGATTGATTTGGCAACGACTTCATTGAGGGACGCTATAACAGGAGCAGGAGCAGCAGCAAAAACTCTGGCTGATGTAGTATCAGCATTTCCTGCAAGTCCAGCTACATCGACAAAGCAAAGCGATGGGAGTCAAAAGTCGCAGGTTGTAGATGGGAGCGGAAATGTAATAGGTGCTACATCAAACGCTTTAGATATAAATGTAAAGTCAGGGAATATAACAGGATTTGCTTTAGAAACTGGTGGAAACCTTGAGAAAATAGCAGGACAAGCTTGCACTCCGCTATCGGGACAGGCGACAGCAAGCGGAGATACTACGATAGTCCCATTAACAGCTCTTAAGAAGATTAGGATATACAGGATATACTTGCAGAATGTAAATTCTACAGCTGTGGCAGTATATCTGAAACTAACGATAGGTAGTTCTGCTGTTAATGTATGCCCCGCAACTTTGGTGCAATATCAAATGTTAACTGACAATGTTAGAGCAGGACAGAAATATTATGAATGCGATGTAGCAACAGCAGTAGTATTGAATCTTGGTGGAGTAAGCAACGTTAATTGGCAGATAGATTACACGCTAGTATAATAGGAGTATTTATGGAAAAAGAAATACTGGTTTGTAAAGGATTAGACTACGCTAAAATATCTGCTATCAAAGATATTAAAAGCGAGTGGGGTGAAGCGGAACTTGATACAAGAAAGTTCTCAATCGTGACGCTTGACTTGACTGATGAGCAGGTATTTGCTTGGGACACTGCTAATGCCCTATGTTTGAATGACGCAGAAAAGCCAGAGAAACTAATAGAAACACCTGCAAAGTATCAAATAGCACGCGTATTAGACAATGTAATCCTTCTTGGAGATAAAACGGCAACTATGATGGCTTCTACTGTGGGCAAATCAAAGGCAGTTTACTTGCAAGGAATACAGGATACAATGCAAGCAGAAGCCGTAGTAAAGCAGGCAAAGATAGACAAGGCAAAAGCAGATACAGTTGCTATGGGGAAAGGATAATATGTCTACTCCATTTAAGATAATCGTTGATACTACAAAAGCAGGGTCAGGGAATACACATTTTATTCTGCCTCTTGATGGTTCATCGACGTATAACTTTGATGTAGACTGGGGAGATGGAGGAGCAGTTCAAACTGTAACTACAAATACCTCTATTGACCATACTATGCTTGGTGGTGCAGGAACATACACTATCTCAATTACTGAAAATGTAGTTGGTGGGTTCCCACATATCTACTTCAACGACTCTGGTGATAAACTCAAACTTATGCAGATAAGTCAATGGGGCACGAATAAGTGGTTATCACTTGAGAGGGCTTTCCGTGGCTGTTCAAACTTGACTATTACTGCAACAGATGAGGCTACTGCGAATACCGGAAGTGTGACAAACTTTTCATGGGCGTGGGCTGACTGTTCAGGCTTAACAAGTTTCCCACTAATCGATACCAGCGGAGCAACGACATTATCCTATGCTTGGTATGGCACCAGGTGCACCAGTTTTCCACTAATCAACACCAGCAACGTTACCGACTTTGGAAGTGCATGGAGGAACTGCAATAGTCTGACCAGCTTCCCACTTATCGACACAAGCAAGGGAACGAACTTCTATTATACGTGGAGCGGTTCTTTTTCACTCTTTACTTTCCCAACTTTGAATATGAGGGCTATTACCAATGGAGAAGGTTGCTTCAATGGTGTCAAGTTAGGTGTTGCTTCATATAGTGCTCTCATTACCGATATGGCATTAGGCATTACAACAGGAGTAGTATTTAATGGTGGGACAAGCAAATATGCTCCTGCGGTATTGACTGCTCATAATACACTGACTGTGACAAGGTCGTGGACTATAACCGATGGAGGTATGCTAAATACATTATACGAAGTAGGGTCAGGGAAACCTTACAGCACCATACAGTCGGCACTTGACTCCCTATATTCGGATTACGGCTCGGGAACATTCTTGGACACAATGACTATCAGAGTATACACCGGAACATATACCGAAACGGCGACACCTAATTCAGCATTGAAGCCTACTGCAACTTATAGACTTATGATAGAAGCCGCCGCTGGTAATACTCCTGTTATAGATGGACAAAGCACAAGAGGTGATGGAGTTCTTGTTATAGGTATTGACTATGTTACTGTAGACGGATTTACGGTTCATCATTGCACTGGCGAGGGAATATTCTTTTACAACGGTGCAGATTATTGCACAGCCTCAAACAATATCTGCTATTCAAATAATTCTTACGGAATACTATGGTATTCTGGTTGCACTCATGGTATAGCACATCACAATATTAGTTATTCTAATGGTTCTCACGGAATAGTGTTATATGACACCTGCAATTATGGAACTGTTTATAATAATCTCTGCTATTCTAATGGCACAGCAGGAATATACTTTAGGATATCAACTAATATGGTTGCATATAATAATCATTGCCACCATTGCACATTCTGTTTCGACATAGAAGACGGGACGATAGCGAAAATATATAATAATCTTTCGCATGACTCAACGAATCCTGCGTTCGGATTAACAATTTTAAGTAATTCATATGTGGAACTATACAATAACACTTTATACTTAAGTGTCCTTTATATTGGTAATTCTTCTAATGCGACAGTAAAAAATAATCTTATGACAACATCATCAGGTTATTGCATAACAGTAAATGACGCGGCAAGTCAAGTAGGGTTTGTTTCAGATTATAACGATTTACATATATCAGGAACAGCAAAGACGGGCAAGTGGGGAGCGGTAGATGAGAATACTTTGGCGGACTGGCAATTGGCTACAAGTCAAGACAGTCATTCAATAGACACGCATCCGGCATTAGTGAATGAAGGCGGAACGCTTGATACTGATTATAAACTGACAGGCAGTTCGACTTGTATAAATATCGGAGTAAGTTTAAGCACAATATTCATTACAGATTACTTCAATGTAGGACGTCCACAGGGATTGGGCTGGGATATAGGATTTAATGAATATGTATCGGGTAATTTACTGCTATTTAATCAGGATGAGCTGGAATGATAGGAGAATAAATTATGAGTGAAGTAAGCGAAATGACGGCAAGCATAAGAAATCTGGTTGATGATTTGGCTACTTCAAAGTTTATTCCACGTGAAGATTTAGGCAAGCAGATAAACGGAACGAACAAGATATTTTTCCTTGAGAAGAGGAATATAGTAGCAAGTTCGACAAACGTAATATCCGATGGCGTGACACTTACAGAAACAACTAATTATACAGTGAATGTAGCGAAAGGAATGATAACGATAGCTCCTGCTACCTCAGCACCATCAGCAAGTTTGACAGTAGACTATTACTGGCAAAGATTCTCCGACGCCGTATTACTTGATTTTATAAATGCAGGACTGCGATTTATCGGATATGGAACGGACGCGACAGCCACGGAAAATGATTTGTTAGGGACTCCTGAAAGTTTGAAGGAAGCCGTTGAGCATTATGCTTTACACCATGTTTATAATGCTTTGGCGACAATTACAGCGGACTTATACAAAGCTGGCGCAGGGAAAAAGAACATAGATAAGGACGGGATATTTAAGAAGTATCAGCAACTTGCACAAGACAATGAGAAGGGCGCATTGGAATTGAGAGATAACTATTATAAACGGCAGGGCAGGAGGGAAGCGCCGAGTTTCGCACAAACACACGTAAAATATCCGACTTATACTCCGATAAGGTGATAGATAAATGGATAATATGGCAGAAAATAAGACCGTCATTGACGACGCTATAGCTGATGTATCTGGTGCTTTTGAAGAACAGATAACAGTTAAGCAATTTGTCAGCTATGGCGAGGTTCCTGCTGATGGGCTTACTCCCACGATAACCTATAAACTTCTACCGACAACAGCCGTAGTAGATGATATAGGTCAAGAGAAAATGGCAAGCGCGGGCGGGTTTATAGCTCTTGGCGACCTGCAAATGCAGATAAGAACAATTAAACTACAAGAGCCTAATTCTTCTCATCCTGGAGATAGGATAATCTATGATGGCGCAGAATATACTTTGGTACAGAAGCCTATGATAGAATATCTTTCAGGTGTTATTTATTACACCTGCATTTGTCGGAGGGTTGTATAATGCTTCCGATTGAAATAAAAGTCTTAAATAAAGATAAAATGAACAGCCTGAAATTGAAACAAGAACAGGTTATTAAGAATATACAAAATATTGTAAAAATATCAGGATTTAATGTGATGTCTAAAGCAAGAGATAAATGTCCCGTTGTAACAGCCAACCTTCGAGATAGCATAACAGTAGAGTTTTTAATGTCAGCTCCAAACTTCGGAGCGAAGATATATACAAACGTGGTATATGCTTCCGAACAAGAATACAATACGACCTATAATCATAATCATCCACAACAGAAGAATAGCAAAGCAACTTGGGGATTCCTTCGTAAGTCATTACAGGAAGTACAACCAGAGTTCAAGGAAGCCATAAGAGAGGCGTTTGCATGATAGTTAATAGCATTGTATCATTCTTGAAAGCGACGTTTCCAGCGGACTTTGGAATTATACCACGGGTATATGTTAAAGACCCAAAGTTTATATTTTCTGATACTACGACAAAGCCATTCTGTATTGTAGAATACATTCCTCCGATAACAGAAGAACAATGGACAATAGGGGACGCTCAAAGGAAAATAAACGCCAAGTGCCAGATAACAGCTTTATTTAATGATTATGACACTGCGAAGTTCTTTGTATCCCGATTACAAACTGCACTTCAAAGTATGGTTGCAATATGGAACGCAGGAACAAACGCTCCTGGAATGAATCTGATGGGTGTTTGCGACTTACTGTATAATCCCACCGCTGACTTAAAAACCTATTTGAGTTATCAGCCTAATTGGTTTACTTCTCCTGTTCCGGTAGTTTATAAAAATGGGTTTTTGACTGCGAATATTGTAAGTCCTACTTTGTATACAGTGGATTATACAGTAGGTAAAATAACATTTGCGTCAGTCCAATTATCAACAGATAAAATATACGCAACGTATAAAACAGGAGTAATTGACTTTGTAATAGATGGTATAGTATTCCCTATAGTACTGACTGATATTGCGAACAAGCCCCACTACTATAATGTAGCGGTGTCGCTGTCAACGTGGTATCATATAAAGGCAACAGCCGATAGGCTGATTTGATAAAGGAGGAAAAGAAAATGGAAGAAAAGCAGATAAGGGTTAGGTTTCTGGAAAAAAACGCCTCGGATTTTTATTTGAGAGGCGCAGATAAGTATATAAGGCTAACACCGGAAATAATCGCAGACGGTGGAGTAATAGAGGTTGGCGAGTTGGCAGCGAATGAATTGGTCGCTTCCGGCAGATTTGAAATGGCAGATAGCGAACCTACGGCGCAGGAAGAAGCGCCATCGAAGAAATCTAAAAAGAAAAAGGAGGAATAAAATATGGCAAGGTTTACAGGTAAGATGGGTAAAGTAACACTTGCTTCCGGTGAAGTCACATCCATTACGGACTGGACACTGGACGCAAAAGTTGATGATGTAACTTCTACTGCTATGCAGGACACCTGGCACCAGAAGCTGACAACCTTTTTAGGATGGGACGGCTCATTTACGGGGCATTGGGAGAGCGCAGGTGCAAACATAGCCGCATGGACGCAGTTCCTGACAGGTGCAACAGCTACTGTGGAACTCTTCCCTGATAAAAATCAAACAGAGAAGTTTGCAGGTTCAGCTTTTATTGAGTTTAACTTGAAGGCTCCTCATAACGGAGTCGTAGCATTTACTGCGAAGTTTAAGGGAACTGGCACATTGACCAGAACTCCATAAATAGGGAGGTGTGATAATATGGCAAGATTCACAGGAAAAAACGGGAAACTGCTGGGAGTGAGTACAAGGACAACTGTTTCGTCACCGGAAACGTTGACTGATGTAGGAGCTCACACAGTATTTACATTTGCACACAGGTATATGGATAGCTCAATACCTCCGACAATACTGGTTAATGGAGGAGCAGCGCTATCATCTTACGTGATAGATTATATATTGGGGACTATCACGTTCTCGGTAGCAGTCCTTACTCCGTATACAGTAACGGCTAACGCCTTCGTTTATAATACGCTTGCAGAAGTCGGAGATTTGTACAACTGGACGCTTGATACAAAGGCAGATGACGTTGACGTAACGGGATTTCAGGATGTTTGGCACCAGAAACTTATCACGCATTTGGGCTGGGACGCAACCGCAGAGGGTTACAAGACAAGCGGTTACTGGTTTACGGCGTTTACAAACGGGTTAAACTTTTACATTGCTTTCTATCCGGACAAGAATGTCACCACGGAGTTTTTTGTAGGCAACGGATGGATAGATTGGAATACGAAGGTAGCCCACAACGCAGCTGTTACGGAAACAATAAAGATAAAGGGAACGGAAGCAATAGCAAGATTGACTTCTTAAGGAGGGATTATGGAAACAGATAAAGGGGAGGGTTGGTGGGAAACAGCAGATTTTTATTTAGCCTGTTTTCTGAAAGCGAAGGGTTGTAAAATTATACAGACACGGAAAGTCAATGAAAAAGAAGCGATATTCCGGCTTGAAGTGAAAGACGAGAATATCTTGAAAAGATATTATAACAGAGAAGAATCGGTGGAGCCTTTGAGTTATGCTATGGCGATAAAAGAACTCCGAGGCTTCTGCCGATTGAAAAAATGATAAAAGGGAGGGAACGAAAATGGCTATATTAAAAAGGGATGATATAATGAAGTGCGATGACTTGCCGGAGGCAGTTGTGGAGTGTCCTGAATGGGGCGGTGAAGTCAAGGTAAGAGCATTGAGCCTTGATAAACGGCAGGAGATATCACGGGCTTCAGAAGTTGGTAACGGTTTGGATTCACTAAAGTTAGCAGTAGTAACGTTCATTGAGGGAGTTATTGAGCCGACGTTCACAGCTGCTGACTTCGAGGTATTAAAATCAAAAAGCAGTTCTGCTATGAACAGGGTTGTCAATAAAATATGTGAGTTAAGCGGGATAGGACAAGACCTAAAAAAAGAATTAAAAGCAACGGACTAAATAGGAATATATTAACCGTTGCTAAAAACTTTGGCAGATTTCCGACGGAGATAATGGGTGTCGGACAGCAGAACAGATTGATTCTGATAGGCGCAGAGAACTGGATAGTTCAGAAGGTGATAGAGTGGCTTGGACTGAATATCATTGTGAAAGATATCAGTCCTCAAATATCAAGTGAGGACTTTGAAGAAATGATGGCGCTGTATGAACTGGAATACGATGAAAGACCTGTGGAGGATAAATAATGGCACTTGAAGAAACAGGCGTAGTCTTATCTGCTATTGATAATTTTTCTAAGCAGATGGATTCGTTCAATAAGAAACTGAACGAAATAGGCACTAATTCTGAAACGGCAGGCAATAAGACAAGCTCATTGAAAGACCAGTTTATGTCGCTTGTACCTGCTATGACTGCCGTAGGTGCTGTAATGTTCCTAAAAAGCAGTATTGAAGCGTCAATGGAACAGGAAGAAGGACTTCGGAAATTAAACTTCGCAGTAACCGCAACTGGTAAAAAGTTCTCTGATGTTAAGCCGCAAGTAGACGCCTTCACAGAAGCAGTAGAAAATAATACAAGATTTACGGGCGAGATAGCAACCGAAGCTATGGCTAAACTTACACGTGTAACAGGTGATTTCGCCACAGCACAACGGCTGGCGAAACTTGCTATGGACATATCTGCTACGACTGGCAAGGACTTAATGGAAACTACTACACAATTAGGGCTTGCCTTTGAAGGAAATACGCGTGGCGTGATGATGTTAAAGCGTGAGTTTGGTGCACAACTGGAAGGTGCAAAGACAGGGACGGATGTCCTAAATAAACTAGCGAAGGCTTATGACGGTTCTGCCGAAAGTGAAAAGAGTTTTACAAAGGATTTGGCGGTAGCAAATCATCAGTTTGAAGAAATGCAAAAGGCAATCGGTTCCCAACTTATCCCTGTTCTATCCGATTTTATGTCTGCTATAATGCCACTTATACCTGCTATAAAAGACGTAGCCGTCGGAATAGGGGCTGCTCTCTCATCAATGATAACAAACTGGATTACTGCTTCAAAGATTATAGGCGGAACAGTATCCTCACTATACAAGGAAATCAAGGCGGCAGTCACAGGTCATTTCGCGGAAGCAGTAAAGATACAAGACAATTGGGTAAAAACATCAAACGATGAACTTAAGAATTGGGCGGCGAAGCAATCCGATATAATAATAAACGCAAACAGTAAATTAGTGAATGTTTATGCAGAAACTGAAAAAAAGAAAATTGAACTATCAAAAACCTCAACAGCAATAATCGCAAAAGACTCAAAGGAAGATATAAAGAAACGGGAAGAAGACGCTAAAAAACACCTTGAAAAAATGGTAAAAGATAACATGGACTTTGGGAATACTATCAAAGAGTTAAGAGCAAAAGACCAGATAGATAAAATTAAAAAAGACCAGGAAGCTGCTAATATAATGAAAGCGTTGCGAGAAAAGGACATAGTTGAAACTACAAAGATGAACAAAACGCTGGCTACGAATGCGATAAGTAATGCACAGCTTTCATATAATGAACGCAAGGCTCTGGTACTGAAGTTCAAAGATGACAATATCTTATCTTGGCAGGAAGCAGAAACGGCAATAGGGGCGTTGAACAAGGAAGAAACAGATAATATGAAGAAAAACGTAGATAACTTCCTGTCCGGTTTCAGTTCCAGCTTTTCCAGCGGTATAGGGGATATGCTTAAAGGCACGAAGAATATGAGTGACGGTTGGAAGTCTATCTGGGACGGGATGGGGAACTATGCGCTTGACTACCTTGCAAAAATTGCCGCTAATGCGGTGTTTGGTTTCCTCGGGAATATACTTACTGGTGGGTTGAGCAGTTTACTGGGATTCCTTGACGCAGGAGGAGAAGTCCAGAAAAGCGGTATGTATTACTTGAAGGCTGGCGAGAAAGTAATTTCGGATTCTCCAACTATGTCGATAGCTCAAACAGGCGCAATAAAACCTCTTAATTACGCCACGACAACACAATCAACGAAAAATAGCGTGACTAATTTTTCTCCTAATATAAATATACAGGGAACATTAAATCCTTCGGATATAGCAGAATCCGTAGGGAAAGAATTGCAACGGGCTATACGGGGACTTGGACAGTCAAGCATGGTAGGAGGGAATACAGCTTGAAGGTAAGGAGAGTGTAGAATGGGCGTTTTAGCTAATTTAAAACTGGGAGTGGCAGGTTCAGAAAAATGGATTACCTTTCCGGTACAGGATATATCTATGGATATGAAAGATATACTTGCTGAAAGTGCGAATGTACAAGGCGACTACTACAAGAGTATATTTAAGGTTAATGTTCCGACGTTCAGTATAACGGGTGCAAGATTAACAATAGATGATTTTAATTTGTTCGCTGGATTGAAACAGCGTAAGGCGCTTTTAAACTTCAAGTGGCGTGATGACCTTGCAGTGATTGATGAACAGAATATCAGCACTGATACGACGCACGTTACGCTGTATAATACTTCAGCTTCCGGCATAACTATTACTGGCGTATGGCTTTTAACCGACCCAACACACGCAGGAACGAATTACTATACATCGGGCAGTTATAACGCTACGACAAGAGTGGTAACGCTTGGCTCCGCCTTGCCTGGTGCTTTAACAGAAGTTTTGATAAACTATGCATATACAGGGCACGGCGTAGTTATAAAATCAATGTCCGTTTCCGCTATGAGAGGATTTAGGAAAAACTATCTGATGTGCAGTATATCACTTGAGGGAGTATGATACCTACAACTGCACAATTCGAATTAAATCGTCAGGCAAGGGCAAACGAAATATCCTATGAGATATACATGGATTTGGATGATTATTGCTTGTCGTCTATGGGCGCAAGTATAACTGGTTCAAGCAGTCTATCCGCGAAGTATCCGCTTGCTGGAATAATAAACGGAGACAAGACACATAGGAACTACGGGCTTGATATAGGCGATACTGGTTACGATGCGAATTTTCCTAACCTGAATGGTTGGCAATCATCGGTGGAAACGAATCCGTGGATAAAAATAGACTTTGGTTCAAATAAAATAATCGATAAGGTGCAACTGATACAATATCCGATATTTATTACCTCGCCTTCGTTTACGTCTTATAATATACAGACAAGTTTGGATGATGTTACTTACGGAGTCGCAAGCGGATATATATCGAGGATAGAAAGTTATAATAGAAATAATTCTCCAGTCCCATCTACATCGGTAACGACAGGCACAATAACAACGAATGCCGCAGATAATATAGTTTACTTCTCGCAGGATATTTATTGCAGATATCTTCTTATACAAATGATAGGGGCTTCTCTATCATCGAAGATATGCTATCTCGGTGCGACACGTGTAATAAATCTCACAAGCCGATTATTGAATCTATCATCCGACCAGTCTATGACGTGGAACTTACGCAGATATATGGGACGCAAGTTTGACTTGGAACTTCAAAACTATGATGGAGCTTTGACGCCACAATGAGCATATTGATTGATTCAATGGAATACGCTTCCGACGGGGCGGCTCAAGCAGCCTACGTCTCGGATAATCTTCCCGTCCCTTCATCCAAGTTGGATAATTTCGATACAACAGAAAACTCGTACTGGACAAACTTGACTGGCGGTACTGGAACAGTAACTTGCAACAGCGGAGGGAATGGGTTATTGATAGCAACGGCGGCGTCAGGGACGGATGTAGCGGCAATTAAACACCAAAATCCTGGTGCGACATGGCAGTTTAAGATAAGAATTAAAACGAATTCTGCTGGTCACTTCCAGCTTTACTTTCCATCGGATAGCTGGACTGGGAATGGTATAGCGTTTGGAAATGTAATGAGAATAGTAGTTTGCATAGGGTCGGGAACGGATGGGTGGGGAGTGGGGTATTGGAATGCAAGTGGGACTTTTGGCTGGCTGGATACTATATGGTATGATACGCCTAACCTTCCAATAAATAATTATCATAGATTATACGTAGCGAAGGACGCAACTAATTATGTTTTTAGTATGTATACTGACGCAGATGTTCTTCTGTCTACTCATACATTACCTATTGCAAACGTATATCATGGCAGTGAACAGGGATGGATAGCGATAGGTAATATCAGGAATGATGAATTAAATCATACTACTACATTGGACTGGCTTGATTATTTATATGAAGTTGTTCCGGCTCATAGCGGAGCACAAGTGTATTCTGAAATCGGACACACGGGCAGTTATTCTTTACAAGCAAAAGTAGATGGGACAGCGACGACAAGCCATCTCGTTCGCACATTAGGGGCTCCATCCGACTGGTCGACGTATTCTACTTTGACGATATGGCTTTACTTTTCACGGGCTTCGCAGGAGATAATCTTCGGATATGGAAACAGCTCAATTACAACGAATCAATTATTATTGACTTGCGTTGCAGGCGATGAGCATACATGGAAACAACATACTATTGCATTCACTGGCACAAGGAATGCTATCACAAAGTTTGGATTTATTGTATCTAATTCTACACCTACACAAGATTATGTAGATATAGACGAAGTGCGCGCAGAAAGCACATATCCGCCTATAATACCAACTACTCCCTTCAATGCTGACTTAAGACCTAACTTGGAGATAAGAATGTATGCAGGTTTTAATAACGAGAATATTATGATAGGACGCGGATTCATTGACAGTTATGATTTGGATAGTTCTACGCGTACAGTAAAGTTGACCGCAAGGGATAAAGTAAAACAGCATATAAATAGGCTCTTGACCGCAGACAATATAACGAACTATACTTCAGAAATGGCTCTGGAATACGCTGCAAATTATTCTAACTTGCCTTCATCGGAAGTAGATATTGATAGAGTCGGCTCGGTTCTCCAGGCTTGGACAGCAGTAGCCGTAGACTGCTATTCTGAAAGTCAGAAGATAGCCGAAGCGGTCGGGTTACAGTCCATATTCTTTGACGAAAGCGGTATCTTAAAGTTCAAGCCTAAAATAAATAGTATAGGTGGAATGATTACGGATAATACTAATACCAGAACTGCAATAAGCGATATGATATACGAAAGTGTAAGCGGAAGTAAAAACGGTAAAGTATGGGTATTATTAGCAGACGCTACTCTTGGCACTAATCATTTACTCGTTGAGATAGACTTGTCGAATAATACTATACTAAATAATTATACTGTACCAACTCCTTCATCTGGTGGCGGCTATACCGCAAACTTATTACCTCCATTCGGTATGGTGATCGGAAGAGCGTCGTGTAGGGAAAGAGTGTAGATCTCGG
>OFOO01000022.1_pt1 | contig 13710 bp, 16 predicted proteins | sample 1542381 | NCBI WGS metagenome assembly OFOO01 (sample SAMN04958509, study PRJEB24370) | sediment metagenome | isolation source: lake sediment | place: USA: Lake Hill lake, St. Paul Island, Alaska | collected 2013
CGTACCATCTATGACCGCCTCGCCCCTGGACTGTACAATATGCTAACCAGTAACGCAAGTCTGGCGAATGGCGAAACAGGCTTGACTACATTTGGAAAGTTTACAGTCGCTCCGCTCTTGCGCGAGACAACCGACAAGATCAATGCAGAATTGATTAGCGTTTACGGGACAAATCAACGGGCGGAATATGAGGACATCACGCCTGAAGATAAAAAGATTGAAATGGCGGAGATCAATCTATTCGCTCAATTCCATACTGTTGATGAAGTGCGAGTCGAAAAGTTTGGCAATGACCCCGATCCCGATACAGAACGCGGCGCGTTATTTGTGTCTCAGGTGACTGCTACAACTGGACAGCCAACTCCCGAACCTATCGCGCCTATACAACCCCAGCCGATTGATACCCCGCCCGTAATTGACAATAACGCACAGGTCAAAGCGGCATTGATGGGTTGGAAACGCTATGCACTTCGTACATTCGGCAAATCAGCAAAGCAATTTGAGAATGACAACATTCCCGCCCGTCTCAGAAATGAGATAGAGGCGCGCTTGGGCGCGTGTAAAAGCGCCGGCGATGTTGCGGACGTATTCGAAAATGCAATAAAAGCGGAATACAAACCACAGACAGATAACCTTTTACAACTTGCAGCCGCGATTAATAAGGCGGCGGTGGTGGTGGTGAATGGATAGGAAGTTACTGGCTGATTTTTTGCGCAAGGCGGCGGCGGCTGTCCCGTCTGTCCTCCCGTTGCTGTCTGATGAGGCGCGGGAGTTGGTGGGAATGAAAGGCGTTGATGACATGCCATTTAAAGCGCGTATTGAGGCGCGTAAAGCCGCTCCAATTAGTCGCGATGAATTGGAAAGACGGCTTGCCAGATATATTCATTTGGTGGATTTGAAATATCTTAAAATTCTTGAAAATGGCGATGGTATTTTACCCTTTGGATATTGGCGGAATTACGAGAAAGAATTAAGACAACAAATCGCAAGTCCATTGCGGGCGCAGATTGAACAGTCCTTCAGTAATTACTCGGATTATGTAAACTTTATAGATCGGGATGGCGCAATCATTGATATTGATACTGCCATGACGCGGGCGATTGATGAAGTGGCGAGCGGAATAACAGAGACAAGCAGGAAGCAACTGGAAGCTCTGATAAATCAGGGCGTATCCAATAATGAGATAGTGGAACGCATGGCATTGCGGTTTAGTAGCGGACACGCCGAACAGGTGGCAGTAACAGAACTCACGCGGGCGGACGCTCATTTTAGCGACGCACTATCTTCCCGTTTAGGAGAACAGGGAGTGGATACTCAAATAAGATGGTTGACCAGTGAGGATGAACGGGTATGTCCTGTCTGTAATCCACTTGACCACAAACTAAAAAAGGATGGGGGATGGATGAGCAAAGGTGGATTGATAGAACGCCCGCCCGCTCATCCTAATTGCAGATGTCAAACAGTTGTGGAAATAACCAAAAGGAAACCGAATGGATGAAGCGGTAAAAATAACCCCCAGCGTCAAGGTTATATTTTCCAGAATTTTAGCGGTGATTAATAACCCCGAAAGCCGCAAGCGCGTATTATTACGCGCTGTATTGGAACTCAAAGACCTTGCGGCTGGTTATCCAGTGGAAGGATCGTGGAATGTCGCGCCTGGTACGAAGGGAAAAGGCGTGTGGTATCAGCGCGGATTCGGTACGCGATACAACCGCAAAGATGGGACAATTGGCGGACGCAATACATCACAGAGATTGCAAAAAAGCTGGAATACCGAAGTACAACGCAGGGATGATTTTAGCGCGTCCGCATTTACCAATGTAACGTATGCCCCATATTTATTAGACCCAGAAAAGCGCGTCCGATGGGCGGGTTCGCACGGCTGGCAATCTCTCGATGAAATTGAAAAAGAATACACCCCGCGATTTGAGAAAATGATATTGGATGAATTGGAAAATCAGATAGCAAAAATATAATAGGAGCGACCATGACAGAACAATTGATAAAACTTGGATTTTACATAATGATGCTGGGTATTTTTATCTTATGTGGCTTGGTAGTTTGGATATTCGTATCCAGTTGACCGCCTCTCTGTTTGTCTACGTTTACATTATCCTCTGCCTTGCGGATGTGCTTTCAATCCCCCTGTCACTATATCGCAAGGATGGGCGGGCGGCTGCGTTGATTGCAGCTCTGCCTTTTCTGTTGATAGGCTTGTCCTGTGAAATTTCGATTAGACCCCGTGTTTATATTTTAGGCGTTTTATGGTAAGATGGTTCCAATGAAATAACTAAACGCTATATGCAGGAATTCATTACTGCGGCGTGTCGTAAGGTTTTACACCTTGCTTCATGCCGCTTTTTTGTTGCGAGGAAATATGCCAGACATAAACGAGTATCAAAATGAAGCTGAATGGATGAAAGTCTGCGTCCCCAAAATGATGGATGAGGGCAAGGATAACGAGCAAGCCGTTGGCGCATGTACGGGGATGTGGGCTAATAAAATGGACGCCTTGAAGTATCGCCTGTCATTAACCAGTATTAAGGCGGTAGGCGATTGGGAATTGGATGTACTCGCCATTCCCTTCAACTCAAAGGACAGTGACGGGCAGTGGTTTGATGAAAATACAGACATTATGCACGAGACTTTTAGCACTCCCCTTGCGGTGTATCAGCATGGGGTATTACAAGGCGCAAAAGGTTTACAGGATAAATTGATTGTAGTCGGTAAGACACAGGCGGGTAGTTTGCAAAAACGAGCGGATGGCTGGCATATCCGCCTGATATTGGACAAGGGAATCGCGCTCGCAAAGCGCATTATGGACGCGGCAAAGAATGGACTGGTAGCGGTATCGTCTGGCAGTATTTCCCATCTTGCGCGGTTGGATATTGGGAACAAAATAATCCCATACGAAAAGGATAGACCAGGGAGGATCGCAGTCTGGCCCTTTGCAGAAATCAGTCTATGGGAAAAGGGTGGTGGAAATATGCAACCCGCTAATCGGTTTGCGGTTGCACTACCTGCGGTAAAAGCAATCTACAAGGATGCGGATGTACCGTTTCCTTCGATTCATGTCGGTGATACTCATGGCGTTTTGTCAAAAATGAAACGCTCAGAGATTACAGATATTCAGAAAAAATCAAAAGATTTACTTAGAAAAATAAATAGGAGTAATTGAAATGGCAAAGACATTGAAGGAACTTGCGGAGCGTATCAACGTTCTCGCAAATCAAACTGACCTCAGTGAAGATGAGGTTAAAGAATTGACCGATTTGAATTCAGCCGCCGCAAAAATGCAGGCACAGACTGAAGGCGCAAAGACGCTGAAAGCCGCGAAAGATGAGGCAGACGCGGAAGCCAAAATTGAACGCGAACAGGCAATCAAGGACGCCGTAAAAGCCGAAGCTGACAAATGGGCAGCCAAAGACCGCCGCCTGCCCGATGGAACCGCTCCTTATCAGGCAAAGTTCAGCGATACTTGGAAATACGACAATCTAAGTGGCTCTGAATTGTCGCTTGCCATTGAGATTGGCAAGAGTTTGAATGTCCATTTTCCCCCCGCTGCGGCAAAAGCCATGTCGATCCGTATCGCTGAAATGAAGGATAACAACACGGAGGCTGACAGAAAGAATGTGGCTTATGTCAAAGGCTCATTCAAATCGGCTACCGGCATTGACCCAGACATGGATAGCGTTGAAAAAGCGGTTAAGGCTGGGACTGACCCGATGTACACAGGCGCAAGCCCGATGAGCGATTGGGTAGGTACTGCCTATTCAACCGCCATTTGGAATGTTATCCGCGCTGAAAATCGCGTTGCTGCGAATGTTCCCGCCGATGTTATTCCCGATGGATATTCAAGCAAGACATGGCCGCTGGAATCAACTGATATGACCTGGTACAAAGTCGCAGAGGCTACCGCTTCTGATGCCACTTTGAAAGTCCCCGCCGCCACTGTTGCCGCTTCACAGATTGCCACTGGCAGCAAGAATATTCCAGTCGCCAAGATTGGGGCGCGCACCCTGTACACTGGCGAGGCAACAGAAGATTCATTGATTACTTTTGCTCCCCAGCTTCGCGCTCAACTTGAAATCAGCGGACAGGAAATTGTGGAAAGTTTGTTCATCGATGGCGATGTGGAAATCAGCGCAAGTAAGAACATTAATGCAATTGACACAACTCCCGCCGCAACCGATTATTTTCTGGCATTTGACGGATTCCGCAAACTTCCTCTCATTACCACAACTGCCAATTCACGCAGCGCGGGCGGCTCTTTGACCATTGACGATTTTCTTGCCACCATGCAATTAATGGGAACGGCTGGACTCGCTGGTACTGACCCGACAAAGGTTGGTTTCATCGTTGACGGCAATACCTATTACGCAATGAGTCGTTTGGCGGAAGTCAAAACTAAAGACGTGAATACTGCGGCGACAGTTGAAAATGGTTTTGTCTCCCGCGTTTACGGCGTGAATGTCCTCGCCTCCTGGCAGATGCACCGCGCAAGCGCAAAGCGCATGGCGAACAACGCGGGCAAGATCGATGCAGACACCGACGCCAATAACACTCTTGGCGCGATTGTCTGCGTTCGTTGGGACCAGTGGAAACAGGCGTATAAGCGCCGCATGACCATTGAAACAACCCGCATTGCAAATGCCGATTCATGGGAAATTGTCGCTCTCGCTCGTTTGGGATTGGCATACCGTGACGGCGAAGCCTCGGCAATCACTTACAATGTCGGCGTGTAATAGCCGAATCTGATATGACAGCCTGACCCCCTATTGTGTAACGTAGTTCACGCCAAGCAATAGGGGCGAGGCAAAGGATAATAAAATGCCAGTAGGAACTTACATTCTCAGGAAGTACCTTTCAAAGTTAAGCGACCTTCCAGCCAGTCAATTGCTGGTTGCGGGTGACTTGACTATTGATACAACCCGCCCGAATATTTACAGCACCTATATTCTGACTAAAGGCGGCGCTGCAGCCATTACGTTAGGCGCGCCCGTTGCTGGTAAACCCTCTGCGGGTGGTCAAGACGGGTTCCAGATCAAATTTATTGCAGGAAGTGCGCAGGCGCATGTTGTGACCAATGCCTCGCCAGGCTTTAATGGCGGGGGCGGCGGCGTTGACGCCGCTACGTTCGGCGGCGCATTGGGTGACAATCTGGTACTCGAAGCCTATAACGGCGCATGGTACACGGTCTCAACTCGAAATATCACATTAGGTTAAAGGATTGGGCGGATGGAAACACCCGCCCAAACTAAAAATGAAAATAAAATTTCTTCAAGATTTTCAAGGCGTTGAAACGGGCGGTAAATTTTATGAGCGCGGTCAAATTGTCTTATTAGATGATAGTGTAGCCGCTCGTTTGGTCGCCGATAAACGCGCCGAATTGATTGTAGAGGATTACAAGGAAACCGTTTCGATCTATGGCGCACAACCCGAACCCGAATTGAGAAACGATGAAGCGATTTATACGTCTAAGAAACGAGGTCGCAAATGAAACGTGAAATATTGAATATCTTAACCAGTTCGGGTGGTGATGCAACCGTAACAGGAACGGCAGTCGCGGCACGTTTATATGCAATTGAATATCTGCCTGGTACGATTGCCACTGGCGCAACCGTCACAGTTACTTGTGAGGGCGACAGATCGAAGCCCCTGCTTACCAAAGCAAGCGCAGGGACAAGCAACCTGTTATTTTATCCGCGCGATTTAGTTCACGCCGTTGCCGATGGCGCAGCGTTGACAGGATCGGCGGGCGGAGATAGAGCCTTGCCGCTGATGTACGGAAAACCAAAAGTTGTGGTCGCTTCTGGCGGTAATGGCGGCGTCGGGCAAGTGGTTTTATATTACGAAAAAGATGGCGCGTAACTTCTTTGACTTCCATAAAGGCGAGACCTGTTTATTGGTCGGCAATGCGCCGAACCTGCTAAAGACGCCGCCCGAATGGTTCAATTATCCATCCTTCGGGATGAATACGATCCATCTTTATAATGGATGGAAACCGACTTACTACGTGGCTGTCGATTACGTGATAGTGGACAAATTCGGAGAGAGCATAAAAAAAGCGTATCCAGACATTCCAAAATTTGTCCCCACCCCAACGGCTGATAAATGGCAAGGTGAGAACTTTTACAGATTTAAGAAACGCACTGGCGATATAAGACTGCCAAAACGTGAGGACATTTTTAAGGTTGGCTTGACCTTTACAAATGTAATGACCGCTGCGATTCAAATCGCCTGGCACATGGGATTTACAACCATGTTGATAATCGGCATGGAGCAAAAACCTGGAAGCGGCGAACTGATGAAGCATTTTTGGGGCGATGACGTAAACACGCCCGCAAGCCAAACTGATGAGCATTGGAATATTGGATACTCCGCGCTCGCGCGTGGATTGGATAAGGATGTAAAGATTTTGAATATATCACAGGATACATACGTCCCCGAAGATGTCCTAGTCCGTGATGATTGGAAGGAATGGAAAAATGCCTAGTTATTGCCTGTTGGCTGATTTGAAATCATATCTGAACATAACCACTTCCGCAGAGGAAGCCTTATTACAGTTAATGCTTGACGCGGCAACTAATCGCATTGACGCAAAATGCGGGCGCACTTTTCAGGCGGCGGGCGATTCGGTGAGGAACTTTGACCCCTCGTTGGATTTAGGCGATGAAGGAAAATTGGAACTGGATTATGACCTGTCTTATATAACCAGTGTGGTTAGCGCGGGAGTGGACATAACGACAAGCCTATATCATACTCCGCGCAACAACACGCCTTATTACGAATTAGGGATTAGATCGGATGCCGCGAACACATGGAACTATAGTACACCCGTTGAGGATTCGATTATCGTTACTGGCAGATGGGCATACATGGAACGGGTAAACATCACCGTCCTGTCAAGAAGCGCGGGCAATGTTGTGACCGCAACCGTAGTGGCTCCTAGAATTTCTGTCGGCATGTCCGTGTTTGTTTTGGGCGTGGCAGATAGTACCTTTAATGGTACGTTTACAGTCCTGACCAATACAGGCGCGGCAATCACATGGGCGCAAACAGGCGGCGCGGATACAGACACAACGGGCGTTTTGCTTTATACCCCTACCGATATTGCCACGGCTTGCAGACGGCTTGCAGCATGGATGTACAGGCAGAAGGATACACAGAGCGGAGATATTGACCGCCCGCTCCTGGCTGGGGATGGGTCAATTATCATGCCGACCACCCTACCGCTTGACGTTGAAAAGATGCTGCAACCTTACATAAGGCGGCTGTAATGTCTAGTATCCTACTAACCATCTTTGATGATTTGGAGGCTATGACAGTTGCTTATACCGACAAGGCGGGCGCGTCCGTGACTGCAAATTGTTTGAATATTGATGAGTTCTCAGGCAGTATCCAAACCGCTCATTTACCCTGTAGGATATTGATGAGCAACAATGCGGAGAACGGAACGGTAATGTATGGCGCGGGCGTCAATGCGACGTGGAACATTACGGATTTATTCCTGCTTGAAACTGTCGCTCGTGATATTGGCAATGTAATCAATCCCGCCTTGCAACGATATAAAGTTGCGTATGTGGAAGCCCTGGCAAAAACGTTTCAATTTGTACACGGCTGGTCTACAGAATCGCGGACGCTATCCTATAGCGCACAGACAGGCAAATTTGAATACCCCGCACAATCGGGCGTTGAATTTTTCGGCGTGAAATTTGATATTACTATTTCAGAAATAGTTTAGGAGAATAAGATATGACCGCACCTACCACAAAGATTTTTACAGTCGGCTTGAACGCCGCAAGGATTTACCAACTTGATCAAGATAGCGGATGGATTAACGGCTCTGCTGGCGCTACGGCTTACAATGGTCTTAGCGTTGGCGGACCCGTTACCTTTGCCTATGAACCGCCCGATCCGCAAAGTATTGTTCATCCTGGCAATAACACGGTACTACAGCGCGACTCCCTGCCCTCTCAGGATGTTTCGAGCGGCAGCTTGGAAGTAAGCCGAACCGATTACACAACCCTAGCCACATTGAGCAACATTAAAGTTAATGTCATGGGTGATATTAACTCAATCGGCTGGGGTACGAATCAACAGGGAACCGAACCAACAGTTGCTTTTGTGACTTATGCACAAGGCAAACTTCCATCGGGTGTTCGTTGTTGGTCAACGTATGTATTTCCTAAATGTGTCATCACCCCGAAACCTAAAGGGCAGAGCCGCGAACAGCAAAACCTCAAATACTTTGTGCAACCCAACGTTGTGACAAATCACCTGACAGGCATAGCGTACACCCTGAATGATGACGGCTTTACGGCGGCGGAAGTCAATGAATATCAAAGTAACTACCGCCTGACATTCGACCAATGGGTTACAACGGGAACGGCTGTGGATTACACCTTTGACGTAAACCTGCCTTATACTGCTAACGGCGCGGCTGGGATTGTAGTCACAAAGAACGGTGTAAAGATGACCTATGGCGCTGCCGCCGACGTGACTCATTATGTCGCAGTCGCTACCAAGATCACATTCGGCGCGGCTCTTACCAATGGCGATGTAGTTGTTGCCTTCCGCGAGATTGCCGATACCGCTGTAGACGTAGCGTAAGAAAGCAGGAAGTAATGGATTTGCCATTCAAAAAGTTTGAAAAATGGACAATTGAAACGGCGCAAATGAAACATGCGAGCCGTAAATATTCCATGACCACAGTAGCACAATCCCATATTCGGAAGATGTCCGCTGAATATGGGATTGAAGATTATCAGGAATTCCTAAAAGACTTGCGGGATGTCCCTGAAAATTATGACAGCCTGACAGAACCGCAACGGGAATTTAGCGATTTGGCTTCTTCCGTCGGCTCTTGGTCGGCAATATGCGGATGTGTCAAGCCTTACATTAGTATTGATGAATGGTTATCGCTTGACGAGGATACCATTACCGCGCTGGGTGATGCCGTCAAGGAACTTAACCCACATTGGTTTGAGATGCCAGATACGGAAAAAAAAACAGACGAAACACAGATGACATTTACGCCAAACTAAACGAACTTGTACTCAGGGAAGGCGCGGAATTACCGCCCGTCATTGTCCTAAATAATCCAGAAGCATACGACATTTGGACTTTATGGCGGGCAACTGGCGGGCGATTTCTGCCCAGTCAGTTGATGGATGAACAGGAATCAATGCTTGCGGATATAATCACACTGGACAGCGTTTATCAGGCTGTCAAGGACAAAGCCGATGCCAGACAGAACGATTGACATATTACTAAATTTTCAAGCGGGTAATTCCAGACAGGCAACCAACCGTGTCAATGAGTTGGTTACTGGATTAAAGCAGGTGGAACAACAAGCGTATAAAACCCGCGCCAGTATGGAAAAGATTGCCAATATCGGCAATAAAATGGCATTTGTCGGCGGAGCTATCATTGCGCCATTTGCATTGGCGATGAAAAAATATTTGGATACTGCGAAGGAAACCGAACCTACCAGTAAAAGACTGGTAGAACTTGGCAAGAAGTGGGAGGAAAGTCAAGTGCGAATCGGACGTGTAACGGCTGAAATTGTTTTGCCGACATTGGAAAAGGCACTGGTTATCGTTGACAAGATTGCCGCATTTGCTGAAAAAAATCCAGATGCAATCAAAGCCGCGTTGGGGATTGGCGGTACTCTCGTTGTGCTGGGAGGATTGCTTTCAACTACCGCTACAATCGTTTCAACTCTTGCAACCATTCGAGGCTTGGCGGCTGGGTTCGTAGGTGCGAATGCGGCGGGACTTGCGGGCGTGGGTGCAGCGGGCGCGGGAGCGGGCGGGGCTGGAATGTTGGCAGGTCTTGCGCCGATATTACTGGCAGTCCTAACTAATCCCCTGACATGGGCAATAGTGGCGCTGGTACTTATCAAGCCGCTCATGAATTACTTGTTGGGTACAAATCAAACATGGGCAGACATTGCCGCAACAGGGCATAAGGCGCTTATCATTATCGGGTATTACATTGACAGACTGATAACCAGTATTGGCTCATTCTTTGCCAACATGGGACGCAATATCTATGACGGCATGGTAAAACTTGGCGCATGGATCGTGAACGGTATACGCGGACTAATCGGATTGACGCCCATCAAAGACAGCGGCGGACCCATTGGAAAAGGATTATTCCGTAACATGGGCGGGCGTGAATTCGTGATGACCAACCAAACCACAAAGGCGGCGGAAAATGTGATTGGAGGAAACTTGACACAACAGAGACTGTTGCAGGCATTGGCGGGCGGAGGCGGGAGTAAGCGCGTGAGTTATTATGACAGCCGCCGTTTCGATGCGTCCGTGTCTGCAAATGACAGGCGCATGATTGCCAATGACACGATCAATGCGTTGGCAGGAGCGTTATAGATGACAGCACCTATTGGCTATGAGTTAGGCGCGGCGCTTGGCAGTATTGCAACTCTGCCAAGTCTATTGATACCAGACCCTGAAAGCGAGTTTATCGATTACGGGGCAAGTGAGAAGCTGGCAGATGGAACTTTGCGGGCGCGTGGATTTCCTCAAGCCACATGGCATTATGGATACCTGACCGCGAAACAATACGACGCGTTGAAAGCGTTTGTCACTCTCGCTAGTGCGGTGGTATGTATCGCCACAATGAACAATGACCGCGATTTTGTGCGCTATGATTGTATGATGGTATTGCCTGAAAAGTTTGTCATTCGGGATACCCGTTATGTGGACATTACCATAACATTCAATCGGCTGGTTGAGGCGGAATGACAAGCAACATAGCCGCAAGAGCCGCAACTACCGCAGAGAAGATAAAACTTCGTGACACTCAGGAGGTTATTTTCACGGCGCGTATTAATCAAACCACTCCATTGACGGGCGTTACTGAGATAACCTACGATGGGAGCAGTGGAACTTATACAGACATTAAAGCGGGGATGCTGGTTTGGATCGGATCAAGCGCGGGAACGCACAACCGAGGCATAGCCCATATCCGCACCGCCGCAACGAGTACAAAGATATACGTAAACCTGATTAAATTTACCTTTGCCGATAACGACTACATTACAATAAAGACAATTGGCAGACAGGCGTCAAAGTTGGGGCTTGCCATACAACATCCCGTCACTGTTTGCACAGCGGACGTGCAACAGACTTTTGCCACGTTGGACGGCATAGCGGAATTGGTCGTTGATAATAACTTTGGCTATACGGATGTTGTAGTAGGGCAGACGGTCATGGTGTATTCAAGCGCGGATGTTTACAAAGGGACATGCCGCGTCCGCAAACTGCCGACAGTGACCCGAATTTATATAAATCAGGTCTCGGATATTCCTTTTGCAGACGACGATAAAATTGTAATTCTTGACAGTTTCTCTCTTTGGCAGCGCGATACCACCGTGACAGGCACAACCGTTGCAATGGATTATGACATCCTGTTTGGTAACTATACAAACGGCGGCGCGATTCCACGTATTGCCCCATTAGTTGCCGTATTGCATTTGACCGCTGGCTCTGTGACTTTCAATCCCCCCGATCCGACGGATTCCGCTTGTTATGACGGGGCAACCATCACAGATTATCATTACGATGCGCCAGGCGCGGCAACTACGATTGATATGGACACGCCTGCGCCCGAATGGACTTATGATACCGTTGGAGAATATCGCTGGTCTTGTACGATCGTGGACAGTTACGGACGTGCCACAACTTCCTACCGTTGGATATTTGTTGACCCGCCCGTTGTGCCTTTCAAGTTTGAATCATGCGGCGGGGATGTCTCGGATAATGGATGGAATTTTAGCGTTACCGTTTACGATGACGCAACCAAAGCCGACATTGTAGACCGCGCCTTGGTGACGCTTTACGCTACTGATTATTATAGCGGCGCACGCGGCAGCATTGGCAAGATTTCTGGTTATGAAAATATTCTTTGTTCTGGCTGGATAGACGGGGAGTCCATTACCTTTGACGATGAAAGCGGGAGTGTGACATTTACCGTACAAGGCGCGGCGCATTGGCTGAATAAAATCCGCGCTTTTCCTTTCGAGTTGCAATGTACCGCAACCGCCGCAACGAATTGGAAGGAACTATTTGAAATGACAGTAGACAAGGCATTAGCCCATTTGTTGTTTTGGACAAGTACCGCGCCGCTGGTCATGGATTGTTATTTGACGGGTGACACAAACCATATCAAAGTTGTATCGCAACCCAGCGGGTCATTGCTTGACCAGATGAATAACATCGCGCTGAATTCCATTTTTGCCAATGTCTATGTAAATAACTACGGGCAGATGTATGTGGAAATTGACAGCCAAATGATAGACAGCGCAACCCGCGCGGCTTTGCCTGTGGTCATGGATGTAACCATAGCGGATCGGGCGGATAGTCTGGACATTGAACGTAATACAAGCGCAAAAACAGCAATGGTAGAACTTGGAGCATTATCGGATTATGACGGCGTTACCGATGTACAGGTATTCAGCCGCGCCCCTGGCAATTCAGGCAAGACACACGGAAGCATTGATAGTTTCGATAATTACATTGTGACTGACCAGACAGAATGCAACCGTGTAGCTGGTTGTCTGCTTGCCATAAGCAATAACGAATTCGAGCCGCTTGATATTAGCTTGAAACAAAACAACAGGCTATTCGATATTTGCCCGCGCATGTACGGGACGATCTCAATTGCGGCGGGCGATACCCCGCGAGGGATTGCCATTACCACAGCGCGTATCATTCCGCGCAAGGTGGAACTTATTTATGATGCGGACGCGGGTAGTCTGACCACTGATACCACTTTCGAGTTTGAGGCAATCGGCGTTGATGGGATAACCTATATTCCCCCGACCGTGACAGACAAGGGACAGGAAGATTATGGGATCGGGAACGGTAACTTTGATTTCCCGAATGCAGACTTAGGCAGCTTATTTCCTTCCGTGCCTGTTGGACCCGCCCCTGGCGCGTGCGGCGCGCAGTTCAATTCATTTACTGCGAGTTGGGATAAGTCTGAATTACGCGGGGATGGGGCTTTGGTTGCCAGTTGTTATTTTCCATGTAAGGTTAGACCAAAGTCATATAACTATGCCTCCCCTTCAAAGGTAGCAGTGGGCGGACATCCATACGGCGATGCGGTAGGGCATTTGACGCTATACGGCGTCAAAGGCGGCGCACGCGTCATCACCGCTGATAGTTCCTTTGAGTTTGACCCGGGCGCTCCTGTTGAAGTGGATGGTTTTGAATTGGAGTTGGATGCAGGGCTTGGCTCGCCTGTGACTTATGTGCCGTTGGATGTGATTGCAAGCGGGAGTGTATCCGCACTTGATCCAGTGGGGGATTTACTGTCGGTATTGGTTAATGGGAATTATTACTCCTATGAAGGAACTGGCGGTCCGTGGTATTGGGGAAATTCCTACCCCTGGAATACATGGAAAAATTATCTTATATCTGTTTCCGAAAGCGGGAATGTTGGAAATATAGGATGGGATGGGAACGCTTCGGGTGGGCCGTCTAATGGTATGCGACTTGATGCAGGATTTCCAACTATTTACGCAGAGGCAATTTCTACTTTTTACGCGCGTGGATATTTTTTGAAAGGTGTGAATGATGTTTATGCGCGTGTCGGAGATTTTACTTATGGCGACAACATAGGAAGCATGGGTTACATTATTCGCAATGCCCGCGCTGATGGGCGGCGGATCACGCTCGGAAG
>OFOO01000026.1_pt1 | contig 11576 bp, 10 predicted proteins | sample 1542381 | NCBI WGS metagenome assembly OFOO01 (sample SAMN04958509, study PRJEB24370) | sediment metagenome | isolation source: lake sediment | place: USA: Lake Hill lake, St. Paul Island, Alaska | collected 2013
TTCCGATCTTTCCATCAAAAGTGACAGTACATATGCTATTTCCAACAACTTGGCATCGTAATGAATTATCTATAGATATTCCATGTTCAGCAGCTAAATAAATAAAATTATGGCCAACATGAATTGGAGAGCCAGAAATATATATTCCTGATTTACCAGAATCCCAAATATAATTAGAAACACAATTCGTATAGGACGATCCTATACACATTCCATGAAATTCTTGACCATAAAAAAAGTTATTATTATAATTGGAAGCATTAGATAAAGTACCAGAATAAACTCCGTAACTTCCACCATTTATAATATTACCAAAAACATTACAAGCCGAATTATTGTACTCGTATATGCCGAACTTATCTATATTTAATTTTATATAATTATTACAAACAATTATTTTAGTTGCTAATTCGGCAAAAGTAATCCCATCTCCATTAGGGTCTAAAATAACATTATTTGAACAAGCTGAATCTGACCCAAAACCAAGAAACGCCGCAAAGGTAGTGCCTGAATTATAACCATAAAAATAATTATTTGAACAAACACTATATGTTGAAGAACTCATATTAATTCCCGATTTTCTCATTTTATAAATAGACGAACCGGGACCACCCAAAATATTACCAGAAACAACAACGCTAGACGACGCAACACCAATGTTAATTCCATATAGTGTCGTAGTATTAGGCTTACAAATTAAATTATTTAAAATACAAACACCATTTGAAGCGGAAGTGCTTGACTTTATAGCATCTGAATTGCTAGCGCCAAATCCCGTTATATAATTACCAGAAACTACAGAATAATTACCAAACCCAATAATTCCATATGTCCCATTTGTAGCAAGACTTTCTAATTTATTATTACTAATTAATAATTTTGTATTTGCTGTTGGAGAACTAATCCCAACAAAAGCACCAAAAGACAATATCGTATTTCCAGAAATCATTGTGCTATCAGCACCAGAAGATAAATAAATACCAACATTATAACAGCCAATAGCATTGTTATTAATAATATGCATACCACCAGAACCAGTATTAACAAAAATACAAATATTATTATCTGAATCATCCGCTCCTATAACATTCCCACAACACATACACTGAGAATTAATCCTTATTCCAATATTGTTTTGTCTAATTACATGATTATTACAAACAATGGAAGCCTGACCCACATTATCTATAGCTGCATATGACCCTACGGCACTTATCCCACTAATAAAATTACCAGAAACAAAACTATATGTACTATTATTCATATTTATAATTGTTTGCTGAGCACTATCAATAATATTATTCAAAATACTTAATTCTTGGGAAGTTCCACTTCCCGAAGCATAAATAACACTACTCATGTTGGCGCCGATTGAAGAAAAAACATTACCAATTACATTTACATTATCCGCACCCGAATAAATATGAATTCCATATCCAATGGCTTGACCATAATGATTAATAATATTATTACTAATAAGAGATCTAGCACCAACCTCATAAATTGCATGAGTGGAAGTTGTAGTTCCTTCTAAAATATTACCAGATATTAACCCTGAATATAAACCATCACACCTAATACCAATACCAGAACAACTAATAAGAAAATTATTATTAACTATAGCCCCAGAACAAGAAATTAAATTAATTCCACCAAGATTACAACTTTCAATAAAATTACCAGAAATAACAGATTGGGGATTACTCGTAATTAAAATACCATAACTATCATTACTACTATACCCCTTAATATGATTATTTGAAACAACCGAACAATCTTTAATCCCAGCAGAACCTGGATAAAGAACTTGATTCCCAACAGCTACCGTGTCGACATATCTATAAGAACAAACACCAACAGAAGAGCCAGCTGGAGTCCCAACATTATTATTTATAATATTATTTGAAACAACAGCATTTGTAACATATCCGGAACTTCCATAACAATTAATTCCATAATTCTTAACTCCGTGAATTAAATTGTTAGAAATAACAATATCAGAACAGGTAGCAATTGTATTATGATATAAAACAATACCGCTTTCCATATAAATAGTTGATGAAATATAACCAATAATCGTATTATCACAAACAGAAGTCATAGTTTTTTGATCAACAACAATACCAGATTCAAACCCACCACTTATATAGTTATTAGATACTTTACAATTAGAACTAACCCTAACACATGGCTTTGTAGATGTGCTGGAAAGAGTACGAATAAATATATTGTTTTCTATAATAGAAGAATTTAAAACTTCGGCAATTGTACCAAGAGATTTAACAAAAGAAATGGCCGCTATATTCGTGCGGGTAAAATTATTTGAAATAATAGAATTCGTTAATTTTGTTGACCCGGCTGAATTACCAACAACAATAAAATAAGCATTATTGGAGCCCGTTAAAGTACATCCAATAATTTTTAAATTGTCAACATTATTATTATAAGCAATTTTAGCAAAACTGGAATTGGCAGCAGAACCACTATTACGGTTAGCTGTTAAATTCTTAATAGTAATATCGTCTTCTTCAATTATAAAAATTTCAGCATCTATAGAAAAATCAATACCAGCTCCAGCACCATCAATTACAATGCCCCTTGGAAGTTCAATTTGAGCCTCTGAAATATCATCAATAGACAAATCTCCAGAAATTGTTATTTTATTAGGATACATTATCCTATTTCCATCATCTAACAGCTTAATATATTCCACAGCCGCTTTAAGAGAAATAAAATCACATCCATATCCATCATGACCCGATGATGGCTTTTTACCAACAATTAAACCATTTTTATCATTACTTAACATGCCAAATCTTCGCATATCAAAAACAGTAAGCCAAACATCACATACCAATTTACAAAGTATTATATTTGGATTATAATCATATCCCGTTGCAGTAGATTTAATGGTTGTAGCAGCAATAGTAATAGTATCGCCATTTATATTTCTTTTAGCATATATATAATATATACTACCCGGTGTTGGCGTTGTTGATGGAAATCCAGAAATAACAGAATCTGTTATTCCATTATAACGTAATAATTTTCCTTGAAAATTCGCATAGCCGGCAGAAATAGTAAATTTAGTATTAGTCGGATAACCACTCGAATGAGAAACAACTAACCCATCAACCACAAAACTATTAAAAATTCTGTTAGTTAAAGTAGCACTATCATCTAAAAATCTACCGGCTTCTTTAATTTGATCCTGAACGGTAGCCCCAGAAAATGTATAATCACCATTTGGAGTTGAATAAAATGCTGTCGTGCCGACACTTCCTGCGCCAGAAGAAAGACTAAAATTATTTATACAGGTTAATAAAGCCTCTAGTTGAGATTTTAAAGTGCCAGCACTTAAACTATTTGGGGAACCAGATTTAGCATCACCTTTAATTTTAGAAGTACCACCGGCAGATCCAAGTTGCCTAATTATATTTGTAATTGAACTTGAAATAAATGAAGCAGGAAATGCATAACCATCGGCAAAAGTTACAGAACCACTACCAGAATAAGATACAGAAGAATTAACATAAGATAAAAGAGTAGTAATCTGTTCTCTTAATGTTCCGACCGAAAGAGAATATGGAATACCCGTCTTTAAAGAACTGTCGATATGAGAGTCAAAATGACGCGGTTGTAGGCCGGACGCATGATTAACAATATTCAAGTATGCATCTTCTAGTCGAGCCTCGACGGTCCCAAAAGGACCCTGCGGGTCCAATCCCAAGGTTGTCTCTATAGCTATTACCGCGCTCCTCAAATCATTATGGTCGCGAGCAATAACTTCATCTAATCTATTTCTTACTACTCTTAATTGACTATATCCGTCAATATCAGTTGGATAACGAGTTGTCATTTGTTAAACACTCCTATAAAAGTGGTAATGTATGCGTATGCCCTAATACTTCATATACTCTTCCTTTTATGATTATATGATTATGTCCCTGCGACTCTAAAGTCGCGACACTTAAATTAGAATAATTCACAATGTTGCTTGGTATTATAACCCCATGAGAGTGTGCCACAATTCCTGGGGCAGAGATGGTAGAAGTATAAATAGAAGCAGGATATTGAGAAAAAGTTCGTTCAACAGGAAATTGATACATAACATCTGTCTTTGGAAATCTCTTCATTACAAATTTCTGGGCTCCAACTTGAGAAAACATTGTTCTATTCCTCGTAACATTTAAAATCTCATATCTAAACTCTTCATGCATATCTGTATTAAATCTTATTAATATATCTCTATCTTTTATAGCCGGAAATGATAATGTCCAAGCAGAAGGCTCATACATTGGCTGTAATCCACTATCAATAATCGCCAAATCGTCCGTGGTAGGATCAACCCTAACCAATATTCTTCTATCCATTCTTCGAGGGTTAAAAAATTGTTGATATCCGGAAACAAAACCAGTTCCAAAACAGATCGGGCATTTCGAATCTGGATGCTGAGACCTTGACATTATACAAAGACATCTAATCCCTGTCCACTGTCTCCTGATAAGAACCATCGGTTCTCCAGTAGTCTCCAACAACAATTCTTCACGTTGTTCCAAATGTGTTTGAACATTTGATGTTTTTACTAAATGTCGATAGCCATCTTTATCGTATCTAACTTGCGCTCCGCCAAAATAACTACCTATACATTGCCCTTGCATATAGTTATATGGAGCTAAAGCTCTCCAGCTTCCACAATAATCAAACCTTGGGAAAGTACCAGTCTGATCATTTGAATATCCATCTGTAGTTATTGAATCATATTTTTCTTGCCTATATCTAAGATACCCATCATGAAACGCATATCCATCATATCCATCTCTATAACCGTCATCTCCATAACCATCTCCCAATTCCCAAACCAATGCATAATTTGGTTTTTGAAATGTAGGGGTGGCAGTAGAAATTACTGTATTATTATCTTCAGTCCCTTGATACATTCTAACATAAATGCCGGAGCTATGGCTCCTGGCTATAGTTGCATAAAATCCACGACCACCTGTAGGAATATTAAAACCAGGAGGGGAAATCTGAACCGAAGTATATTTTATTAATTCTTCATCAATGTGCAATATGCCACGCTCAGCAAACCCATCAACAGAATCAACAGGGATGAAAACAGAAGAAGAAGTAATATTAGTACTTAAACTTGAAAGAGGATAAAAATACATATCCTCTCCAGCCTGTTTTAAACCATCTAGTGTAAATATTATAGGATTTACTTCCGCAGCCCTTATCCCAAAATAATGAGAATCTCCAGGAGGCAATCCTCCGACAGAAGCCGTTAATCCATCAATTATAAATTCTGGATATCCATCAAAAAGACCTTCCCGCACCGTTGAATAATATACATTATAAAAAACAATATCATCTTGGTTGTATGGAACCGCTGGTTCCCATTGCATATCTACTTGGGTACCTGTTCCTTTATCGTGTGCCCATTTTAAGCCGACTCTAGTCGGATAAAACTCTGGGGTACATTTCAAGCAAGCTCTACGACCATCTGGGTGCGGGGGGATAGGAGGAATAGGAGGAGGATTATATCCATCAGTATAAAAATGATAAACATTAGAAACTAAGGTGTCATAAGCATCTAAAACATTTAGAGTTATTTTAATATTTGCCGCATACGGAAGAAAATTAGGTTTTTTTGGAAAAACTCCAACTACATATTTCCCAGCAGAAGGATATTTATTACCATTATAGCCATTAATAAAACTTCCGGATGAAATTACCTGTTCATTATTAATGAACATATTCAAGGAGTTAATATTAACCCCATAAGAATCCGACAACACTGTAAATCTAATTACAGTAGTTCTCGTCACATCAGCTTGTTCGCTTTCTGGGAATAAATTAATAAATTGGGCCATAGAACCACCAAAAATAATAGTTCTATTAAATATTAGGATATTGATAGTTTAAAGGTTTTCTGTCAATTTCTTAATTTTTTCTCTATGCTCTTTTCCTTTAATCCCGTGATGGTCTAAAAGGTTTTCAAGATATTTTTGAATTTCTTCTGGGGATTCGTGTTCTTTCATAAAATCTAATTGGGCTTGGAATGCCTCTTGTTCGTTTGGGTCATCCAAATAATCTTCTTTATCAATCGGGCCATCTACATAGCCGGCTTCTTGCTGTAGACAGTGCGTAATTTCATGTACTATATATCTTACATTATCACACGTATCATTACTATCAAATAATTTTCCATTTAAAAAAACTTCGCCATTTATTGTTTTCGCCGAAACATCAAGATTATCATCATATGAAATTTTTACATCATCTATAAAATCTGGAGAGGCATCATATTCTTCACATTTTTCTAAAAAAGCATCTTCTTTTTTTACTAACTCTTTAAGTTCTTTAATTTTTTCTTCCATTTTTTGTTTTCTTTTAATATTTTGAATGCGCTTAGCGACTATTTCCTTCATTTGAGTCCTCTAGTTTAGCGATCATTAATGCTTGTTCTAATCTACAAATAAGTTCTTCAGCCTGGCTAATTGCATGCTTCAGCCCTGTAATTTCTACTTGTATTTCTATTTCTGTCTCTGGGTTTTCTATTCCCAAATATTCTATATGTTTTAATTTCAAAGAATTCTCCTTTCTCTTAAATGCCGCAATCTTGTATAATTTGGCGAAGTTGCCAAAACTCTAAATGTTCCCAATCCCAATGGTTGAGGTTTAATACTACATTTAATAGCCTTAAGCATTTCTGTATGCCTGGCAGTAAATAGACTTAATTCATTATTTAAAGTACTAGATAATTGTGGAGGATTCATTGTTATACCATTATCAGTAATCGTAAACTCTCTACCAGCCTCAATTAACATCTGAGCAGCGGTGGCTAAAATAAAAGCTCCTTCTACAATTATATAAGCATATCTACCTTCTCTTCCATCTGCTCCGCCAATCACTATATCCGCAAATGTAAAATCAGTAAAATGAGGAACTTGATTAAATTCACTTAAACTACAATTTAAAAACCAAGTAAGCTCTTCATCTGTAAAAATCGGACAATTAACAAATTGTCTATTTCCATAAGCATCTAAAGATTCTACTTGAGTGTTATTCTTTAATCTTGCTTTTAACAATGCTAAAAGTTTATTCAATCCAATAATTTCTTGCTGCGTATAGGTAATTCTAGCTGGGTCTCCAATTTTATCACCAGAAACAGCAATGTCCGCCGAAGAACTTAAAACAACGAAATTAAGTCTAGCGTCAGTTGGAAAACCATTAACTGTGGCATACCAATGATCAGTCCAAATGCCAAGATGCCCATCACCAGGAGCTAAATAACTAAGCCTAAAACGACCAGTATCAATTCTCATTACATTTGTGCTGGAACGAGGACGCAATTCGGTATCCTGAGAATCAATAATGGCAACCTCTGGGAGAGAGGACGGATCCGTCCGATTCCCCATCGCATCTCTAACATCAATTTCTAATACTATAGTCTTCCCTACAATTACTTGCCTGGAAGTAGTGGACATTTAGAAGAGTCCTCCAATTATTTATCACTCGCAACTTCAATTCTTGGGAACCCCCAAGGTCTTTCTATAACAAACTCAGCTATTTGCTCAATAGTAGCATTACCATATTCTGCTTCGAGTATTGCCGTATAACTACCAATTGTAGTTAATACAATTTCAAACATATAAGTGCCGGGTTTAACCGTTGACATATATCTTGGAAAACCAGGCATTTCTGAGCCATTCGGCAAAATAATTTTTTGAACTCTAGGATGACCAACAACAGTTGGAACACCATTGATAGTCACTTCCAAAGGAATTCTTACAAGATCTCCTGGTTGATATGGGCCAATAGCACTCATTTAAACCCTCCTACGGAAGTCTTCTGTAAATTGCCACAAGAGAAGAGCCGACCTCTGGTGGAAATGGGTCACCACTTAAAAAAGCAAATTCAGTAGAACCAGTTTCCATAAAATCATTATCTTTAGAATATGTTGTACCATTATAAACAACTGTCAAAGAACCCGGAATATAAATTTGCCCAGTATTAAACACATAAGCATATCCATCTATTTGATTAGAAATATCCTCTTCAACATGGATATGTGGTGGTCCACTAGGATCAGAATAAGTCATAATGGCAATAGTAGGCATCACCCCTCCGCAACTTCTTTCTTTTTCTTCTTTGGCTTTTCTTCTACCTTGTTTGCCCGTTCTTCAATCTCCTTTATTTGTTTCTGAGCTGCCGCCATTCTACCAACAATAATCTTAATCATTTGCTCAGCACACTGAGAATAACCTGTTAATCTTGCAACCTCATCCAATGCCTTGTCCCGAATTGGTTCCAAATCCATTTGCAATTTTTCTAATACTTGGGCCATAATCTTTAAATTTTCTACATTTTCTGGAGCTTTCTCTTCCATTTATTTCTCCTTTTTCATTAAAAAAGGCGGCGGTAAACTGCCGCCGCCTTTTAGTAACTCATACTAAATATTCAATATTAAGCAGTTGTCCTCATATCGACAATCTGAATAATATTATTTTTCTTAAGATTACCACTAAATAACAATGTCTTAGTATCCCCAGACTTTCTAGCAACGTCATGCTGAACTGCGCCTTTGGTTAGGGCTACTGCGGCATCATTATAAAGCAACTGCCCGTTCCAATATATTTGTATATATTTAGCAAAATCTGCATCTGAGGCTACTGTACTAAGATCAATCGCTGTACCCTGATCCGCAGTACGTGAAGAATCAAAACTATCGGTAGATGCTTCAGAAGTAGTAATAACATATACCGCCCTGGCCACATCAGTTAATGCCAAAGCATTATCAATACCCTTTAAATGACCTTCAAGACTGTAATTACTACCAATTGGAGTGTAATGAACAGGAGTGAACAAACAGAAATAACCATCATCCCATTTATTACTGGTATTACCTAATTTATAACCACAATCTGTAGGTAATAAATCACTTGTAATTGTAGCAGTTACCGTTAATGTGTCAGAAGAATCACTACCGATTGTCGTACTACCGTTGGCATAAAGTGCTCCATTCAGTGTAGTTGTTCCGGTAACAGTTAAAGCATTATCCATGGTAACCCCGCCAATAAATTCATGAGCGGTGGCTGTATATCTAAGATTATCATTTGTACCATCAAGAACAACGCTTGCCTGTCTAGCGGCAGCACCAGTACCAGCATTCAAATATAAATAAGCATCAATATCATCTGTTGCAGCATTGGGACCGACATGAACAATAGTGTGCTCCGGAGTTCCATCAGCATAAGTACGGAATTGGAAATAATCGTCATTAGTTCCGGTAGACGTAATTAAACACATATAGCCTTCAATAAGACGGGTACCATCTCCACCCTTCATAATTACACAAGGATCTTCATTTAGTGCCGGAGTGGCATCAGAATTAATTGTAAAAGTAAGATGTGTAGTACCTACGATCTCAGCAGTACCAGAAGCCAAATTCTCTAAGCAAGTTTGAACATCATTACCGGCGAGCCCAGAAATAGTACTCACACCAATTTTATCGGCACCTGAAGAACCACTAGTAACCGATGAAAGATCTCCAGAAAGACCGGGAGTGCCCGCCACATAAGCAACCGGGCGAGTTGGGGCAGCATCGGCACCAACTGTAGCCGAAGTAGAAAGAGCCCAATAACCATCAAAGGTCCAGCCAAATCTATTATAACCATCTGCATCACGGGCAGAAAACCCAGTCCAGTTACTTTCAAGTTCACTACCACTATCATTAAACACAGCAATTGGGTCCTTAACATATAGCTGTTCAGTATTAATAATTGTTTCAGTGCCATTCACTGTTAAATCACCAGTAATAACAACATCCGTAGTAACAAACACACTTCCAGTGATATGAGCGTCAGTTGAAACGGTTAAGTCGGCCCCCGTAACATCCAAACCATTTGTCGCATTGACGTTACCGGCAAAAGAAACCTGCCCAATGCCAGTTTGACTAATAGCACCATTTGTAGATTCGATAGTAAGGGTAGTAGCTCCAGTAGTCTGTCTATCAACCAAAACCAATGCGGTTAAATAACCATCATTCTCATCACCACCGGAATACCCATCAAGAGTTAATTGTGCAAAACTATACGCACCATCAGAATTTAACTGATCAGGACGAATTAATGAACGCTGCGCCATCATAATAATATCCTCCTATTCAAATATTATTTTCTACTATATATCATTTTCTTTAACGACCGCATTGCGTCGTCATATTTGCTAAAATCACTATTTACAAATTCCAAAGCCAATATTTCTGCTTCATTTTCCGTATCTTCAAAAACAAAATTGAATTTATCGCCCCGCCCACATTCGATTAACTTCAATCCCTTAAATTTAAGATAGGCTGCAACAGCAAGATCGCTTGTACTGTAAGTTTTTTGTTTTTGCGTTGTCATAACACAATCACCTGTATCTTTTCACCCTTACGCAAATCGAAATCGAATCTTATCTTTGTATTATCGGAACCCGGATAAACTTCTGTCGCGTCATGTTCATCAACGGGAGCTGTTACTCCATTATATAAAAGTTGGCCATTTCTATAAATTGCCACACGCTCAACGAAAAAATTAACATCATATGTTAAACCATTTGGAATAGTAAAATCTGTTCCTTCTGGATGAACATCAGTCAATTTAACCCTACCAATCGGAACGTCGGTTCTTAAAAGCCGATCGCAAAGACCAGGAGCGAGCTTTTGACACGTAACATTGCCATCTTTTATTTTCACTGTGATTACAGAATCCGCAGCCAAATCCCTTTCGGTTATAGTTTCGTCTTTAATCTGCGGACCCCTAATCAGGGATCTTGGCATTATGTCTCCTTAACAATAACAATAACAACAATTAAACTGCCCAAAAAGGCAAAAAAGTACATTCCTTCTATCTTCTATGCTATCTTATTGATAGTTTTAACCATCAAAACCAACTTCCAAAACTAAATTATTTACATCAAAATTAAAACCACATTTACCCCCCTTATTCAAAGCACCTATTTGCATTAATAAATTTTTGTCCACCATTTTAATAATTTCTTCAACAGTTATAAAACCAATATCTTCAATTTCAGAAATACAAACTTTTCTTACTAACTCTTCGCCAATATTAGAAAAAAGAGCACCATTAACCATTTCTATTCGATTCAAGGCAATAAGTTCTGATGCCCCTTTGGAATAAGCTATGGGGTTTTCATTATCATATATATGTTTAACTATTTTTTCTACCAAACCGTCCAAAACCAATTTACTTAATGCTTCTGGTATATTTTTACTTAGAGACGCATTTAAAATATCAATAGCAGCTTCTCTGTCAGGTCTTGGGATCTCCAATATTAAATCTCCCAAACGACCCGGACGCATAAGAGCCGGATCTATTAAAGACGGCATGTTGGTAGCACTAATCAAAATAACATTATTGTCAGAATTAACCCCATGAAGTTCAGATAATAAAGTTGGAACTATAGTTTTTTCAGGAGTATAAGAATCTACATCCTTTCTTCTACCAGCAATACTTTCAATTTCATCCCAAAAAATAACAGAAGATCGGAAGAGCACACGTCTGAACTCC
>OFOO01000028.1_pt1 | contig 11123 bp, 6 predicted proteins | sample 1542381 | NCBI WGS metagenome assembly OFOO01 (sample SAMN04958509, study PRJEB24370) | sediment metagenome | isolation source: lake sediment | place: USA: Lake Hill lake, St. Paul Island, Alaska | collected 2013
CAGGGGTTGTCATCCTTATTGGCGATTCCTTATGATTCTCTTTTAAGCAATACTCTTCGGACAAGGATGGCCAAGGGAGATACTGGTGATACGTATGGTACTGAGCTTTTGCAAATCGATCGGGTGTCAGGGATTTCTGGTGGAACGAAAATTCCTGGAGCTACTTTAGGTGGAGTTACGACTGGTTCACCCCCTGTATCTTCCGCTGCTAATATTCTGATAGGGACGTATACTGATACTGATGTGACACATCCCAAAACTGAGTATATCCTTGGGTCTCCTTTTAAACCCAGTTCCAGTGGTTATTATTTCGATGACCCGTCTTATTTCTCTGCCACTTATGTAGGTGGCATATATGACGGGAAACCTGTACCGGGATATTTTGTAGGTATGGGAACTTCCAGTGTTAAGTTTGTATATGGATCCGGGTCAAATGCCCCTAGAGCGACTTTAGACGGCGTTACCGGGTATAAATTTACTTATGCATGGATAGACCTGTCAGGTAATGGCCTGACTTATGTCCCTGCAAAACCCTATTTAGTATGGAATGTTAATGGCTTGTCATCAGCCACCGCTTATTATAACGGTGTTTTAGAGACCGATTCATCAAGAGTTATTGATCAGTGGGATTCAAGCTCCGCTCTCGGATACAGGAATTATGCGGTAGCTTATTCTGATGTAGGAGCAGGAAATTTTAATCAGCAACACAGGGCATCGCCTGTGGAGCTTCACATGTTCATGCCTATTACGACTACAGGCTCAACATTAGTTTTTCCTACTTCTGTTGCGGATTCTTCTCATGCCTATAGCGTTCTTTCTGTGTCTCAGATAAACAATATAACGGGTGGATTTTCACACAAACTCTCAGGTCAGACATTTCCGGGTACCGATTCCACAGTCACCGCGCTGACCGGATGGGAGTTTCAACAAGGTACTGTTGTGGAGGTTGTTTCTTCCGTTATTCACAGCGCAAATATATTTACTGGATCAGCGGTAAATATTCATGCTGAGGATAAGAGCATCAGAAATTTTTGTGACTCCACTACAATGTCCTCAGGGCCTTTTACCTCTCCGGCATTTACTTTTCCCGCTATACCCGGGACAGCGCTAGGCTTGTCTTCTATGAACACCGCAACAGACCCAAATCAGCATTATTGCTGGGTAAGGCCAACCGGTCTTGGTTATCAATGGAATCCTTGTTCTGTATCAGGTCTTGATAGTAATACAATTACCGTGACTCTTTTACCATTGAATAACATAACGGTCACCACTGGAGACGACATTTTTATTCAGATGAATATGGCCAAGGCATCATTGCCCTATCAGGATGATGCTCATGATTCGCTCTACATATCTTACTCCAGAAATCCGCAACAGGCTGTGGCATTTCCCCCTGATACTCTGACCCTTAGTCCGGTACTCTTGTCACCACATATAGCGATATCAAATATGGGTACGGGCGGTGGTGGTATAGGTGAACCATATCAGAATCCGCTGGAACATATAGCAGTCAATGACATAGCTGTCTCCAATGATCAGGTTTTCAATAATCAGGTGCCACTCAGGTTCCCCACTATTACTGTAGGCTCCGGATATGCTGAGAGATCCCTAGTCGTTCCTGGAAGCATTGAACAGATTTTCACTTTGAGTGCTCCTGTACAGGACAATCTTGGACGATGGTATTACAGTAGATGTTCCAAAGAATTTGTGTTTGAGACGGAAGGATTGACGGTTGGTGCGCCAAGAAAAATATTCACGCCCATGTTATGTCTTGTAGAAAGCAGTTCGAATAACAAGTTCCTGCGTGGTGAATATGTCTTGGTTATTATCTCCAGGAATGACCATTTGTCTACAGACAATCTTACAGGATTCAAGAACGGGTCAAATTACGTTGCGTGTGTGTATCGGATATCTAATAGACCATTAACCAGGATTTAAAGGTCATGTTAACAACCAAAGCCAGAGAGCCTCTTGAGATTATTGTCGATGCTTCTTCATCTGCCGTCCTTGTTGGTCCGGCGATCGTCCAGTTCGGGACATTCGTTGCCAAGTTTGACGGGAGCAGAGTCCCTTATTCAAGCATGACGACTCTTTATCCTCCGACAGGTTCTCAAGGGAATTATCAGCTTGCTGTTTTATCCTTGTCATATGTCGAACGAGGAACCGTGACCATGACCTGTTTTGATTCGACAATGTCATCAAAATTAAGTGACCTTATATATGTGGGTTCGGATTCTACCGTGCTCGGACCTTCTGCGGACAGAGCTGTGGGAGCATTTACTTTTCAGAACACTGATGGCAATACAGTTGAGATACTTTCCTACTCGAAGATAGTCTAAAAAAATGTCAGACCAGTTATTATCCGATCAGGAATCGTTGGGGCGACAGAGATTTCCCGACAACAGGTCGTTCCGGTTAAACCTTTATAACCGGACGAATATCGTAATGCAAGCCCTATACGGGCTGTTGCCGAGTAATTATCCTAAAGTCTTGGACACAAATCTGGCAGCATTCCTGAGAGTAATTGCAAGAGAATGTGGCCGGATGTGGTATTCTTCCGATGCCATAAGATTTGATAATCAATATACCACGACCCGGCCTGAGTACCTCCAGGAGATACTTGGTGAACGGTTATTCCTGCAAGACCGAATAACACCCGCAAATTACAGTGATGAATCATTCAGAAAATATCTGATAGATATCAAGAATGCTTATCTCAAGGGAAGTACGATAAGCAATATTCAGGATGCCCTTCATAATCTTACCGGTCAGACAGTCACAATTAAAGAACTCTATAAGGAGGCACGGAAACCTAATAGCTCTTATGATATATCTGACGGTAACAAAATGATCGTCCAGATAATCATCGAGGATGCAATAGCATCCGGAATTGACCCGGCCGTCCTTGTTGATCAAATGAGATTCTTTGTAAGCCTCATCAAGCCCGCACACGTTCTTTATGACACCAAATTGATATGGGCAGACACAATAGATGTAAATAAGACCCATGACCTTCTATACGGAGATACCGGCGGTGGTTGTGTCCCGGTCTATGATACCATACCATTTACGAATAAAGTTGTACTTGCCCTACAACTATCCAAGACCAATTTACTTAATGTGGGAAGTCTCTTTGCTACTGGTCAGATAAGTTCTATTCATCAAGATGAAAATATACTTTATCTTACTGATAATACACTGGTCATATTGGACCCGGACCCAGTAACTGGTACATTGCTGTTTGATATCAATGGCAGAAAAATAACCATTGAAGATCTCCGTATTGGAGATTATATAAAACTGAGTTCCCTGCCAATTACCGGAGATTTTCAATTCTGGTATCTGTCCCCTCTGCTTGGAAGCGGGTATAGTAGATTTTATCTCAGCACTATTCGCCGGCCGATATTCCAGGAAAATGTTAAGAAAGTAATGGATGTCCAAGGCCGGTTTCCTTTACAGGTCAGGTCTACTCCCACGACCATATGCGACCGGTGGGTGCAGGATGCTCTGCAACCTTTCTATGAGGATTTGAGGACGACCTGCAGGGATTTTCCGATAATTACCAAGACCTATTCCATGACCTTGGCGAGCAGGATGAAGTCCCCTCGGTTGTCATGGCCATCGAATGGAAACATTTCGAATTGGTTACTTGGTAATCCTTTTTCGTTTATGCTTGGCGCTGTAACGGACTCTTCTGGTAATCCGGTCATGCTGTCAAATATATCGGTATCTTTAGACGGAACGGCATTATTTAATTCTGTGGCTTCAATTGATGCCAGCTCCGGTACTCTGGATCTTACTTCGAGTAGAAATTACTGGGATGCCAGTGCCCATTATCCTGTGCCGGGTGATCTTTTTAAATTTAAGTATGATTATCTGTTGGATGGAACTGTATATGACTCGACCACAGCCAGAGTCTTTGGTATAACTGCATGGCAAATGCCTTCTGTCCCTATGACGGATGGCAGTGGTCATCTTTCTGATAGTTCTGACTTGTCATTCTCCGTGGATGGCACGGCCATTTATGGCGCCGTGACGACCATACAGCCATTGATGGGGCATATCTGGTTGAATGACACTACGCAGTTCTGGGTAAATTCTCCTCTCGGACGGACACCCATTATTGGAGATGAATTCCGATTCACATACAAATATGGCGGGTATAGCCGTTATGGAATGTTACTTGATGACCTCGAACTGATATTTGATGCCATAAATCCATTAACCATGGTCTTTGATGGTGGGTTTGATACCACCAGTGCTATTCCTTATGATGACCCTGTAGAGATAGGTTATCGGTATAGGGCAGAGTTCCTGCAACATTCGTCCGTATTGAACTCTCCTGAAACCCTGACGCTTAATGATTATCAGAAGCCGGCCTTCAGGGCATCTCTGGTTAATAGGCAAGGTGCTCTCAACCACATGAACCTGTTCTTCAGCCCGGAATTCTTATATGATACAAGTAGTTTCACGCTTAATGATAACTATCTTGATAATGGCCTGGATCCTATCCTGAAACTTAAAGAAGGCGTTCCGACATTTCAACAGACTTTCGGGTATCATCCGACCTTGGTACATGAACGGAAGCTTCACGACATCAGGACACATCATAATCCGTTATTGTATTCTGCGCTACTTCTGAAGGAATTTCCAGATAATGGAGAGAGTGTTCCTCTCAGCTCATTGTGTGATAATAGTCCTTTAGCATTTAAAATAAGATTCCGGGAGACTTTATCCCCGATATCAGAATGTGACCCGTGGATGCTGTTTGATTATTCTGATACCACCTCGGCCATGTTCACGATCCCTGGGCAGATGACTGGTCGTCCAAATGTCAGAATTCCGGGTATGTTACTTAGATACGGGCACTCAGATGATTCTCATCCTTTCATATTGCGTGACCGGTCTGACATAGGTATTGCTGAGATAAATTATTCCACAGTTGTTTTGTGTACAAATCCTTATAGGGTTCAATTAGATTATCACCCTCTCACTGACGGGTCTCATAATCTGGCTGGAATATCGGATGTTTCTGTTGTTTTTGATGGGACATCTTTGTCAGGAGCTCTATCCTCTATGGATGCCAGTGCAGGAGTCTTATACATTAATGATTCCTACTCTTACTGGGATTCAAGTGCTCATAGACCTTCCAATGGGGACATATTCCAGTTCGGATATAAAGTTTTGGTAGACGGGTCAGATCAAACGGCTACGTTTACATATATGCCGAATCAGACTTTCAGTCTTCCTGAATTCGTTCAGATAGAGACAGACCCTTATGGGACAGTGAATTTCCCGGCGGTGCCGATTATGAAAGATAAAGACACCACGGCGAGCCCTTCAGACGTAAAAGTCTTTGTAGATTCTACTTCTGTGGGTGTCCAATCTTTAAATTCTGCTACTGGGCTAATTGTTCTCAATACTCTGGTCTCTCCGGACTCAACAGTGCTATTCTCTTATAACATCAGTGACCGCGCAACAGTTAATGTTTTTGACCCGGGCAAGGCCCGGATCTTTGATGATGTTTTCGATTTTGGGGGCATTTGTCCAGATCCTGTCCTGATAGATACGACATCGTTGTTTCCTGAGAATGTGAATTTCCTGGATGATTATAGCTCAGGGATAAAGAAAAGATATTTCAACAAGACCACATGGGAGATAGAAAACAGAATATTTTCAGGACCTGTTTTTGAATTATGTGACGGAATGGATGATGAGTTTAGCCCGCCGGAGTCATTCCCGGGGGCGCTTGTTCCTATACCCGATGGTGCATTCTTAGAGAATCCTATGAATCGACCCGAAAGTTTTGATTTCGTGGCGGATGAGCTGGTTCGATTCAGGAAGAAAACTTTTAAAGAACTCCTTCCTGACAGGTCATTCAAGACAACGGAATTGATAGAGATGGTACCTATTTAACATAAGTCGTTGAAAAATAAGAATAATAATCTTTCAATATATTATCGTTATTACCTGGTCGTAATTTAAAAAAAGGAATCGGTCAACATGTTGTTCTTAGAATGGCTTAAAAAGGCGAAAGAGAAGTGCTGTTTTGGCTCTCGGTACAGGTTTGATGAAAAGCTTGGAGGGCTACATGGGGAAGTCTGGATGTTTTTGAGGGAAGCCTCTACCAGCCGACTCCTCCAGGAATATCATTGCAGAAATATCATCGTAAATTCGGCGTCTATTCTCATCGCCAGACTTTTGAAGGATAGTCGTGAACCAGACGCCGGGATATCATACCTTGCTGTGGGAACCGGAGACCCTTCATGGGACAAACAGAATCCGCCGGCTCCGACCAACATTCAAACCGCTCTGGAAAATGAGATAGCAAGAAAAGCGTTTACAACTGAAGATGTGTCTTTCGTAGACCCTGATACAGGGGAACATGTGACCACCCCCACGAATGTCGTTGATTATGAAGCCACTTTTGCCGAAACCGAAGCGGTTGGTCCTATCGTGGAGATGGGACTGTTCGGGGGTGATGCTACCGACATGCCTGATTCCGGGACAGAGATCAATTATAGAACTTTCCCAGTTATCAATAAAAGCTCGAGTATGACGCTTTCAATTATTATAAGGATTACATCGTGAGTTTATTTTCTGATCGTGGCCATACCTTATGCTCTATGCGAACCGCGTCTGGAACCTTGGCGATAACCGCGTCTGGAAAATCGTTGATGGGGTTTCTTGGTCGAAGTAATTTAACGGTCTCTGAGACTTCTGCCAGGTTTGTGTCCAAAGCAATGCCCGTATTATGGCGTATAGCGGTACCTGAAATCGGGAGTGGCGTGGTTAAGGTCTGGCGGTCGGCGAAGGCTGGTAAGCCTGTAGATGAGTTTTTAAGGGGCATGGAGAAGGAACGTGGAGTTAAAGTGAGGGAGCTTGAGAGACAGCCAGACGAAAATGAAGAAAACCTGCCACGGGAAACGCAGGCTTCCAAGAATATACTGAAGAGCATAAATAATTATCGGGGAGATGTTCGATCGGTGGCTGAGGTTGTGGAAGAGACCAAGAAGCTGTCAGAGTCTTTAATTCGTATGAGGCTCCCGGACAACATGTGGGGCATTAAGGACGTGAAAAAGCTCATTGCCAGTGTCAAAAGTGGCATGGATGACCTTAATGATAGCTTTGACAAGTTTGAGATTGCTATAGAATCAACAGACAGAAAAGCTGACATGGCCCTATCTCTTATGAGATACGCCGGAGCAATTAAAAAGGAATCTATAGACAAAACAGTTACCGGATTGGCCAAGGACTTTTTCACGACCAAAGAGCTGATATCTAAGATGGCTCAGGTTTTATATCCGTTGTTTTCTATTGATGGCATGTTTAAGAAGGCCACAGGATATCCTACGACGTGGGCGTTTGACCCGTCTACGTTTTATGACTTTAAATTTAATTATGACGAACTTATCAAAGGTCTTGTCCGGTTAGCAAAATCAGAAGCATCAGTAATAGAGCCCATGTTTATCTGGAAAGTTCAGACCAACGGGAGAAACTAAATGTCGGATTATCTCGGTCCAAATCAGACTCGGGTACTGGATTCGGATTACAGGAATTTTGAGGGTGTTGTTTATCAGAAACGAAAGCCCCCTCTGTCTTCGGAAGCTACGTTCTCCAATAAAATATCGGCGGAGACCAGCCGGCAGGACATGGCTTCGATTATCCCGAGTGGGTGGCTCATTGGCGGAGATCTAAAAGATACCGCTTCTGAATTATCCTGTTTTGCGGGCGATGTCATGTGCTCTCCGAGTTTCCCTAGCAATTCTTTCAAATTGATAGCGGCGGACAAAGGCACCATACGGGAGAGGCTCGTGGCCATAGTCAATGGCTGGAGGATATTGGTGCAAGGGTCAACCAATAGTACCATGGATGCCTGGGAGAGTAATCAAATTGTTCTTACTGCTCCGCCAAATATTGCTATTGGAATTCGCGTGGATTTTGTGTTTCTGGAAGTGTGGCGAAAGCTCATCACTCCTGTTCCTACGGATATAATTTACAAGTATGGAAATGTGAATTATGTTGGGCTGAATTATCAGCCTATACCAGAGCTTATAGATCCTGCAGCCAATTTTGAAACCTCTCTTCGGATTCAGCTACAGTATCGAATCAGAACCGTAGCTGATGTGAATGTGGCCAATTATCCCGAAGGTTTTGATCCTCTGAAAGTTTTTGCTCAAGGGACCATGGCCACGCCTATGCTTTGTAGTGGGGTTGTATTTAATAAGATGAATACTGACCCGGGGCTGTGGAGGGCAGGGAGTGGGGATTCCGTGTCTCAGGAAACTCTCGGGACGGTTGATGGATATGTCTATGCCATTCCTATGTTCCTGATTCAGCGCCGGAATTCTTTGGCTTATGACCCTGACACCAATTCTAACGGGTCCAGACGAGCCCGAGCAGATTATATCAATGGATGGTCATCAGACAGGCCTGATGGGCTCTACAGCGACATGATCGTTGCGGATGATATCTTGGACATCCGACATGTTGTGGGCGCTTCAGAAGCCTATAAGGAGCTCTGTGAGTCAGCCTTCCGGAAGCTTATAAACGGCACGTATAGAACCAAGATGGCCAGGTCGTTTTTTGATGGCAATGACTATGGTCCGGTTTTGGTAAAAGCGGATGCTATATCGGCTTCAGATTTACCTGGTAGTGAGGGCATGGGAGCAGATGGTGATGGCATTCGCAGAATGTATACCAATGCTCAGGTAACTCAGCCGTACACATATTCTGTTAAAACTTATGCAGACAAAATAGGCTCTGGTAGTACGTGGCAAGTTGGTAATACTGTTATTTTGAACGCCACTAGCCCAGGGTCTATTATAAGCATTTTTAAAATTTATAATGCTACCCGTCCAAATATAACTAATTTCACACCAGGGCCTATGCCTGCCAGTTCTGTGACCCTTACCCTTACTGGTTCTGGTGGTATAGTAGGAACAACGGAATCATTCACTATTGAATATACGCTACAATATTCTCAGGGCCTACACGGGTTCCGTAATCTTCCTGATGTTATGCTTGAATCGGGTCCAATAGCACAGAGTCCTTACCGACCTAAAGGATATTCTTTTGCTTTTCCTGGTAATGACATCCCAGTCAGGGATGCTTCGGGAGTGATAGTTTCTGGTGCTACTTATAATCACATGTTGACTAATCAACTGAATAATGCCAGTCCTACTTGGAATTTTGGTCATCAGATGCGTTATTACAAAAATAGCCCGACATCAACTTTTACTATCGATAGAAATCTGTTCGGCTATGATGTTCTTGGTGTGGCTAATGCTACTCTCAACGGAGGAAACAGGGACTTTTTATCTGTTATTAGGACTTCAAGCGCCTATACTGTTGTCTTGGATTCTACCGCTGGTGGGTTGGTATCTGTTGATCTTTATACTGGAGGAAAGTTTTTTGACGTTAGTGCTCAAGGACGAAGCATTACCAATACCTATGAAATGGCGACCATGAGTCCGGTAGCCGGATCCGGAATAGTAACCGATCCTTATATCTTGGATTCGACCAACCAGTTGATGTTGGCTTTTGGCCAGCTCAGCCAGAATAGTGGGGATCCTTATTGTTTCGTTAATGGAACTATGAGAACGAAGTCTGCGAACGGATTTCATGTTTCAACTCTGCCCGATAGTAGTAGAACCAGAACAACCGTTTGGTTTGATACGGCTCCGTCAGCAGACGCCACCGTAGAAGTCCCTGTTTTGAAATACAGCGCTGTCCAGTCTTCAGCCGGATATCAATTTTTCTATAAGATGACACCCTATCAAGGCCTTTTCGGAAGTAATCAATTCCCTGGTGACAATACATCCGTGACAGGTTATTTCAGGGCTGAAGGTCCGGCTATCGTGACTACGGCTGGGTCAGGGTCCATAGTAGCACAGGCTACCAATCAGAAAAATATTATTGACCGCCTCCCATCTTTGAATACCAATAATGATGCTTCAGGGGATTACTCTCCAATTTCTTTTGCGAATACAGATCCAGACCCGACTTTGACAACAAGTATTATTTCAAAACCTCGAGATATTATGGATTCCACCACGGCCGTGATAGGTTCAAGTGCCAGCCCATGGCCACTATCATACCGCGGACGTTCCGGGGTTGACCTTGGCCTGAAGATGGGCAAGCTGGATGTAGCCGGGTCATATCAGAAAACCTATCAGTCCTACCTCTTGGATAAAGATTGCAGTGGGGAATTATATTTGATGGTGGTCAGCAGTGAGTCCGATAATGATTCAACGTCAAGATTCATAACGTCTACAGACTCCGTGGACATATTCAGGATGCCTGGACGACCTCTGACCTTGAGAAAGTAGAAAAATGTTTTCTCTACATGGACATGTCCGGGACCTGGCCATGGTACTTTCCGGTAAATTACCGGAAGGTCGTGGCGTTTCTGATCAGGTCATTCAGAAAAAGTATGAAGAAACTTTAAAGGCTTTTCCTGATGATGATAAGGCCATAAAGGATGCTTTGTCTGATATTGAAACCATAATTAAGGACAAAGAAGTTCCTGATGAGGTTGCGGAGCATTTTCCCAAATGGGATATAGGTGATTTTAAGGAATACGCGAAGTACCTTAAAGGAGAGAAGAAGATCAAGGAAGAGAAGAAGCCTGAAAAAGAAAAATCTACTGGAAGGTTTGAGCCTGAAATGGTCAGGCTATTTTTCATGGCACCTGATAACCCCTCGACTGAAACTATAACTCCTCAGGGCAATTTTCAATGGATCGGTTATGAACTCTTGTTCAAGAAAATTAGCCCGACGGTAAAACATTACAAATATCGGACGCCTTTATGGGCTTACGGAGAAGAATCTGAAGGTGGCAGTCAGATCGTTCTTGATTCTGAAGGCGAAGAAACAAAAGATTTTACAGTAGATGAGGCTAAAAAGGCTTTAGAAAAATATCGTACGGTATATCCAACAGGGCTCAGCGGGTTTTATTATAACGTGCCAAAGTCCATGGCTGGGTCAAAGTTTGACCCTGATTTATGGGTGAAGGCCGGTAAGAAATATACCTTTGATAAATTTGATGAGAAATTCAGGAAAAGTGGGTTTTATAAGTTAGAGATCGGAAGAGCACACGTCTGAACTCCAGTCACATCCAT
>OFOO01000029.1_pt1 | contig 11110 bp, 10 predicted proteins | sample 1542381 | NCBI WGS metagenome assembly OFOO01 (sample SAMN04958509, study PRJEB24370) | sediment metagenome | isolation source: lake sediment | place: USA: Lake Hill lake, St. Paul Island, Alaska | collected 2013
TGACTCTTCACAAGCCCACGACTTTAGTCGTGGATAGTTGACTGACTTTGCATATATCTTCGAGTCTCATCGGAATAATGGTACTGTTGAATTTCAGACAGATTCTTGAGTTCTCCCTTGAAATATTTTTCTATAACAACAAGAGCTTTGGCTCTCTCCTCTTCATTGTTATCATATGACCTGCTTAATGTTTGACCTTTCCCTGAAAGGTCAATAAAAAATTCTTTCAAAGGTAGCCACTTAAAAAACGCCTCTATTTTTGAAAACTGAGCCTCGGTAGGTTCTTTAGTAATCTCGACACCCCCGCCTTCAGCCACTAATCGTACAGCTCCCGCTTCGAGAAATTTTTTTCGGACAAAATCATTTTCAGGAATATACTGCTCTGGATCTTGTTCTTTAATCTCATCAGGGAAAATATTTTTTATGTCGGAATGATCCATTCGCCCCTTACTGCCACCAAAGTCGAGCATGGTCCCATCTGGAAGTAACCAGGCGCCTCTTCTGAAATCCGTTGTGATTCCGAAATGACTCTTGGCCCGTTCGATAAGTGCTTTGGTGACATGAATGAAAGCGACCTTTTTTACGTTTATCATCCCCCCACCTTTCTATCGGAAATAAATGCTTTAGGTTACGGTTGCCGGGCAAAGTGTTTTTCTACAAGTTCAGTATTAGTCAACGTAAACTTTCCAGTTTTTGCCACAGCACCCGCAGCGCATAATCTGAATATGCCTGCAACGCACTCCCACGCACCACTCGTCGCGCCCGGTGTACACAAGCGAGCACCCGCAATCCGGGCATGAATATGACTCGCCGTACGCTACCTGCATCACGCCCGTCGTTTCATTGCTCGCCAACGGCACTGCCATTCCCGAAACCAACGCCAACGCCACTAAAATTTTCTTAAACATACAGTCCCCTTTCTTTAAAATAAATCCGTTTCCAGTGTGTGCAGGTATTTGAAATACTCGTATAGTGCTCTGGTACGCGTCCAATGTTCAACATCTACCCAAGACTGCAGTGTGTACCACACAACAAAATCTTTCTCGAACTCTTCAAAAGGTTTTAGTTTCATATTATTTCTCCATCATCCGCGCCAGTACTGAGTATTCTCCAGCTCTGAAAGTTATAATATAATTCCCCGGGGATAGACCCGCAATTGGAATGGAATACCGCCCGGCTTTACACGCCTTGTCCATGGCCATGACCATGCGACCTTGTAAATCATAAATAGACAGTGAAACGCGACCATCCGAGGCCAAGGTATAGTTGATGACCCCGGCCTTGGCCGAGGCACTTGTGAGGCTCAGGCAGGTCTTCAGATTACGGATGTGGGTACTCGGAACGTCTACAGTGAACGAGTCTATGTCGGCCGTGCCGTAGCCGGCAATATTATGACCTTGCACATTAACGGCATACTTGTTATTATCCAGAATCACCATTAAGATGGTGTCTGCCATCATTGTATCTTTAATAACGGCATTCGCGGTATTTAATTTGACATGGAATGAATCAGCGCTGGTAGCTTTATTCCATGTGATTTTCACAGAATCTGTAGTCAGGGTAGACCATTTAACAGGGGAAAGAATGGTCACGGCACCCGGGACTGGAGGGATGGTCGTAAATGTGTCCATGGCACACCATGCGCTTGACCCGCCAATATTTACCGATCGTACCTGCCATTGATAGGTCGTGGACGTGGCCAGGTTCGTTAGATTAAAAAAGGTATCTGGGACATTGTGGGACGTGAACCCATCGGTTGAAACCTGCACGTCATAAGTAATGGCAGTAGGAATTTTCGTCCATGAAAGCATGGTGTTGATCGGGATATCAATGGCCTTATTGGTCGGGGCAATTATGACCGGCATGCCCGGGGCCGGGGTCTGGATTGTGAAATCAGGTGATGTTGCGGTCGCTGTATTTCCATCAGGGTCATAAACCATGGCTTTCACTTTGCATTGGATAGAGTTCTGTGTAGGGGCTACCCAAGTATAGGCGCCGGTATTGGTCACACCACTGTCGATCAATGACCAGGAGCTCCCGTTGTCGATGGAGTAGTAAAGAGCTCTGGAGGCCACGGCTTGATTGTCTGTGGCTGACCATGTGATATTATGGGCTGTGGTGGCTACCCAGGTTTCGCTACCGGCCGGTGATGTCAGGGACACGGTAGGTTTGACGGTGTCGACGAGTACCCTGTTGATGGTTGAAGGACTATCCGGGTAGAAGAAGGCTACGGAGTCTTTCAGGTAATTCGGATATGAGAAGCAGATGTACCCGGCGGTGTCGGGGGTTTGGATGGTGTAGCCTGATACGTTGGTTGTGGTGGAGTCGGTGACTATAGGGCTGGTTTTAAGGTGTATTTTTACGGAGACTCCCAACAGGTTATTATTTGATTTGTTAGTGACGTTGCCGGTGATTTTGGACATGGTATGGATGGTCCATCGATTGAGCGTATTTGGCCAATATCCGCCGGAAGAATCTTGTGGTGCTACAAACCATATATAGCCCTTATTGTAGCTGAGAGGGGCGGTATAAGATAAAGATGTTGTAATATAATAAACAGTATCTTTATGCTGGATATCCATTAATACTAATTTATATTTGACGGCACCCGTTACAGTAAGCCATTTAAAAGTAACAGAGGTTCCAAGGCCTTTTGTTCCATTGGCAGGACTTATCAGAGTCGGGCCAGGGAATGCGTAGGAAGAAACCCAGAGCGCCAGCAGAGCAGTAATGAACTTTGACATACAAGATCCTTTCCATGAAATTTAACTTTTTACCCTTTATCTAATTATACTATCAGAAATGCTAAATGTTAAAGAATATTTTTCAGGTATTTGTAACTAAATATGGGATAAGCAGTTACATGCTATAAGATATTTTTGTGAGGGGCTTAATAATCTACTTATAATTGGATAGAAATCGTTGGGACTTTGAATTTGGATAACAAAAAAATTCACAGGAGGTTTCTATATGTCCATGAAAGAAGCTGCAGAAGAACTTTTGAAGATCGCTGATGAGATCGAGGAACAGGCAGATAACGTGACCCATCTCGTGTGTGATAAGTGCAATCACACGGCCACGCTTGCCAAGATCAATGAAAAGAGAAAGACGGCGGCTTCAGAGTCTGGTGAGAATGTCACAGTCACAAATGTCACCGTTAATGACCAGGTGGCATGCCCGGCATGTGATGATGGCGTCATGAGTTATACGGCCACCGAAGAGAGTGAAAAATTCTATATCAATGATAAGGAAGCCAACGGCGCTGATGACACCCTGAAGCATGAAAAGGGTGAATCCGATGCAGAAGAGGCCGCCGAACAGGCCAAGAATCCGGAAGAAGAAGGAAAGAAAGAGAAGATTACCGAGAAGCCGGTAAAAGAAGCTTCCGAACCGATTGACTATGACTCTCTGAAGAGATACCGCGCATAAATATCGCGGAAACCTAGTCAGAGATGTTCCCCTGAAAGGCGTGGCAGACTCCTCTCCCACGCCTTTTTAATTTCCCCTTTCCTCCTATAATAATCAATAAATATCTTTCCGTATAAGGGAGTTATATGTGGCGAATTATCGGCAGTTCACCGGAAAGAGTCAGGATCCCGGACATGGGTGATGTCATTTATTATCGCCAGATGAAGGACTATTCTGACCAGGATTATGATTCTTCCAGAGACCTTCAAAGGGCAATACAACGTGGTGCCCTGACTGTCATGGAACATACTGCTACTCCCAAATCAATAAGTGGCTCCCAGACAGCGCCCATGTACACGGTCATGAAGGATACGCATGTAGACATGGAAGCCATCAAGCAGGCCATAAGGGATGCCATGCCCGAGAATAAGTCTATCGGGGATTCTTTGCGAGATATGATACCGTCTATCGTGAACATGGTCCGGCAGGAGATATCGTCAGCGATCATGACCATGAGGCCGGCGGAACGTGGGGCGATAGCACCCCAGGCCGTTCAGGAACCGGAATTTGTCGGGCCAGAATATGTCCCGACCGTGACCACGGAAGGCATGACCAGTAATATTAATATTGAGGCCAAGGAGTCATCTGGAAGTGACGTGGCAAGTAATCTCGGCTTATTGAGAAAATTAAGACAAACACAATCCAAATAACATAGGAGGTTGATCATGGCAGTCGGATGCGACATCGGGACCTGTTTTTGTGTGAGTGCAAGACAGGACAATAACGCCCAGGTGCAAATAAAAAGTATACGCGATGCATTCATTGATATGGATAATGACGCATCTGTCAAGAACTTATTAAAGATGTCCAAGGTGGATTATATTGAAGCGGACGATAAATTGTATATAGTTTCAGATGCATCTTTGACGATGGCTAATCTATTCAAGAGAGAAGTTCGAAGGCCTCTCTCGAAAGGTGTCATTTCCCCCGGAGAACTGGAGGCCGAGAAGATACTGCTTGTCCTGCTTGAAAACATACTGGGTAAGGCCAAGAACGAGGGTGAAACTTGTTTTTATTCCGTGCCCGGTTCCCCCGTGGACCGTGACATGGACGTGATATATCACCAAGCCATGTTTAGCAAGTTGATTGGGTCACTGGGTTATAAGCCGGTAGCGCTCAATGAGGCGGCTGCCATCTCTTACAGCAACGCCGCCAAGGAGAATTTTTCTTCATTGTCAATAAGTTTCGGAGCAGGGATGGTAAACATTTGCCTCATGTTCCAGACAATGATAGGCATGGCATTTTCGGTGAGTCGAGGAGGAGATTGGATAGATCAATCGGCTGCTAATGCTACAGGATCCACTGCTAGTCGTCTTCAAGCTATCAAGGAACGTGGTATAAATTTGCTGGACCCATCAGAGGGAGAGGCTAAGACTTTTCGAGAGAGAGAGGCTCTTGCCATATACTATAAGAGCCTTGTTCTTTACGCTTTTGACTCTATCAGAAAAGAATTCGAAAAAAGGAGAGGAACGATTGATCTCCCGAATTCTTTACCCATAATAATTTCAGGTGGCACAGCGAAGGCTCACAATTTCTTGGAATTCTTCACATCGGCATTCAACGCAGTTAAAGGAAAGTTTGAAATTCCTATATCAGAGGTGAGATTAGCGACCGACCCACTCAACGCGGTCGCACAAGGATTACTTGTAGCTGCCCTGAATTATGATGAGGGTCAGAAATGATATGCTTAAAAAAGTTCCAGAAATCCTGTCCGAAAAAATATTGGAATTGACCTAAACTATTATGTATAACAATATGCTCTTTGGCCTGAAACGTCGCATCCTCGATGAGGTTGAGGGTGCTTTTATCAATCACCCGGCTTTCACGGATAAAGTAACGGTAACCAACAAGTTCCCGTACATACAGCGGGTGCAATATGGGGTGGTACTCAGGAATTCCTCTGCATCCCAGATACGCATGTCAGCTGATAATTATCTGGCTGATCAGTGGTCGCACACACGACTTGCCACGGTCGATAATTTTCCAGGTCTGGGCATAGAATGGGTCAGGGAAGATGCTCCTCATATTACCGACCCGGTTGTAGATGAGGATGTTTCCTGGCAGTTAGGTACCACCCAGAGAAGATTTTTTACCAAGTTCTCTATCATGAAAGGGCTAGGGGATACTCATTACGCGACGTCTCCATCGCAGGTTTCGGTGACTGTAAATGGGGTCACGACGGTTCCGGAATATGTTAATGGTGAAAAAAAATTGGTTCTTTTAGCGTATGCCCCTTTATCTCCCGGTGATATCGTCAAGATTAGCTATTATAAAAGAGGTATTACTTCTCCAGGGATATACCTGATAAATTTCACTGCAGATAATCAATTCTGGGTTTCTCCCACCGGAATAGCGTCCAGAGAGATTGTCATTGATGTGACGACTGGGACTGAATCGACAGCGAATCTCCTGCACAATAAGGTACACCCGAATACAGAAACTTTATATCTCGAGACTCTTTCGGGTGATGCTCCTTTTGAATTGCTTGATGGGACGGATTATTCCATAAACTATCCGAATGGAATAATTACTTTTCTCAGTCCTTTGCCTAAAAATGTTAGGCTTCTGGCTGATTACCGGTATGACCCGAACATTGAAACCGGACCTTTTGTGGTCAATAATTACATGGAAGTGCATGATGCCATACCAGGGGTGGTTCTTTGTGTAGGGCGTCGGGCGAAGACCGGGGACAGGAATGTAGTGATTGTGTCGCAGTTCCGGGAGGAGCAGGCTAGGATATATGGGGGGCATTGGGAGATGTCCATTTCTCTTGGGGTTATATCCAAGGACACCATGCAGATGGAGGAGATGACGGATCAGATTGTTAACTGGTTATGGGGTGTCAGAAAGAATGTAATGGAATTTGAGGGCATAACACTTAATAGAGTGGAGCCTACGGGGGAGAGTGAGGAGGTTTATATAGAGACCACGGGGGATTTGTACTATGAATCTACGATAGATATTAGTGTGCAGACTGAGTGGCAGAAATTTGTTCCGTACCAGTATAATATCAGCAATATTTTTGTGAATGAGTATCTTAAGAGCAGTTTAAAGCCAAAAAATTATGAAGTCTTGGAAAACGGGTCTATGATAGCTACGATGCAACCGGATACCAGGCCTGTAATAAAATATGGCACAACGGGTTACGAGAGGGTCATATAGTTGACTGTTCAAGGCTTAGTAATAATCAATTAATACGAAGCCACTTTGACGAGCCTTTATTTGTCTCGAAAATTATATAAAGGATAAAATAAAATGCCACTCTATGAATTTCAATGCGAATCATGCGGGTTAAAATTTGAAGAGCTTATAGGGAAGACGGATGTGTCTACGGTAGCTTGTAAGAGTTGTGGAAAGGATGCCGAAAGACAGGTCAGTCGTTTTTCCTCTACGATAGCGGGTGGCAGTGTTAATGAGACGGTGGACATGTCCGTAGGTCGTGAGGCTAATGCCAGATGGCAGGCTATCAGTGACCGTCAATCTAAGAGGATAGGGGATAAGAAGCTTGAACCGGTTTCCATTCCCAAGTCTCAAGATGGGAAATATATGCCGGTGATGGCGCTTGGTGACAAGATAGAGCGGAAGCAGAAGACCGAGTATGTTTCTGCTTTGCAGGATCACAGGAAGAAGAGAGTGGAAAAGGGTCAGGGTCAGTTTGATGGCCCAGGATCGTTTTAACCTTCATATCCAAATAACAAATAAGATCGGTTGTAGATCTAAATAACATCCATATCAAAAATGGGTTGTGAAAAAACAAAAATTTGATGGAGGTTAAATATCATGGGAATAGGGCCTTTTCAATCCTTTGTATTTCCTGGGGTATACACCCAGACGATCAATGAAGCCCCGACGGCTACGGCTGCGGGAGATATCCGGGTGCCGGCTTTTATAGGTATCGCTGATGAGGTTAATACTGTCACCAATCTTGAGATGATCCGTGGCTCGAGTTCTTTTGCTGATAACCCTATAGTCAAAGAGAATGTTTCCAATCAAGTCACAGGATCCAACAGGAATTTCCAAGTCAGCTTTTACCCGATCGTCACTGGTTCTGGAAATGGGGTGACAACCACCAATCCGAACGATGTCACGGCCTATATAAACGGGGACCCTGTTCCGGTGGCATCTGTGGACGGAGTGAATGGGATAGTCTATCTCGTGAATATTCCAGCAATGGATGACGAGGTATTGATCAGTTACTATTTCAAAGAGACTGATACGCTTATCACTGGTGAAGACCTCAGTAATCAAGCCAATAGCGTTCGCAAGGTATTCAAGGTTCATAATGTTCCGATAGTTGATGGAAGTAATGGCGGGATAGTCACAACAGATCGGACAAAGGTATCCGTTTCTGTCAGCAGTCCTTCAGGTGTTACGGTTACGGCGGTTGATGGCGCGGATGGCCTTATTACTTTATCGGCGGCTCCGGCTTCTGGCGCACTTGTTCTGGTGACCTATTATACCAACATTTATCAAAATACAGCGGATATTCTTCCAGCGCCTGCCGTGGTCAGTCTCGACAAAGTTGGCTTAGCGCCAGGGACAACTGATTTCGTTCCTGGGGTGGATTTTGCGCTTGATGCTACTCAATACCACAGCAGTTTTTCGACAGTCCAGTGGGGCGAGTCCTACAGTATAGCGGTTGGGACATTCACTCCGGGTAGCACGCCCTTTGATAGTAGCAAGTTTACTTTCCAGCAATTGTACGATAATAAAGATTATCGTCGGGCTATTACTGACAGTACCAGTCTGGTTGATGGTACCAATGCGACATTTACGCTTGAGACACGGCCGGTTGATGGTGTAGGTCGTGGTATTGTTACTGATGATCCGTCCAAGTTCCCGGCGGTGAGTGGAGCGACACTTGGTTCGGAATTGTCCTTCGGTCTTGTCGGTGCAAATCCGGCTGGTGCCGTGGATGCAACGGTCATTGCTGTTAATGGCCTACAGAATCAGATTATCTTCCAGACTGCTCCAACGGCCGGTACCAAAGTGTTTGCTACGCAGTATGCCAACCGTCTGGTTGAAGACACTTGGACCATCACATGTGTCAATCCTGGTACTGGTGCTTCGGATGGAACATTCTCAGTGGTTGGCACCAATTCTGGGACAGCCCTTAATGTCATGTTCGATGCGGCTGATTCAAGTACCGCAACAATATCTCTGGCAGCAATTCCATATCCTGCTGGTACAGGATTTGGGAATTCTGATGCACAGGTTAACCCAAGTTTCCATCCGATCACAGAAAAGGTCTCTTTGACCTTCATTGATACTACCAGTTATCACGTTACTTCCAGTGATTCTACGGGTACTGGGTCAATAGGTGATAGTACCGGTTATCTGCGTCAAACTTACGTTGACAGAAAAACTGGTTTCAGAATTACCCTTGAACCGCCGGCATCAGATGCTTGGGCTGCTGCGGATCATTTGGTTTATCAGGTGACTCCGGTGTTCTCTACAGGTGCTACTACCAGCACCCCTTCGCTAGGTATCCCTGGAATGCGGTTCACCGTAGGAAATCTTACAGGAGTACATGCCACTGATACGGCTATACTTAAGACGTATGCCCTGACTGGTAATGAACCGAAAGTGGGTGATTTTTACTATGTCTCGTTCACGGAGACAAAGTCACAGCTCGAGACTCCTTTGATGTTCACATTAGAACGGGATCTCTTGTCATATACGGGTCCGTTGTCTATTACCAACAAACTTGGCATGGCAGGGCACTTGGCGTTCCTGAACGGAGCGCAGGCTGTAGTGGTGTATCAGATCCCGAGGACGGTTGGTGGAGCGGACGCACCAGCTAGTGCCTATATTGCTGGTATCGATGCATTCAATGACCCAATGACAGGTGGTCTACGGCCGGCGCTTATGGAGCCGATGACCACAGCTACGCAAGTTTTGAACTATTTGAAGACTTCAAACATCATTCAGTCTGGTATCCGGTATCAGAATGAGCGTATGAGCTACTTCGGATTCCCGGTAGGTACCAGTCCGACAACTGCGCAGACTTATGCCAGGTCTATGTCGTCTGAAAGAATGATAGCCATTTATCCGGATGGTGGCATTACTACTCTGACTGATTACCTTGGGAATTCGGTGGAGTATCTGGTTGATGGGGCATTTTTGGCGGCGGCAGTGTCTGGGCGTGATGTGTCGCCGGCTTTTGATGTGGCTACTCCAATGACGAACAAGCCGGTCGTTGGTTTCGATAGGCTGTATCGGAGGTTAGATTCTGTGACGGCGGCTCAGACGGCGAATTCCGGTATCACGCTACTGCAAGAAGTGGCGGCCGGGATCAATATCAGGATTGACCTGACGACTGATTTGACGTCGGTTTTGACCCGTCAGCCGAGTGTTATCCGAATCAAGGATTTTGTCCAGAGAGGTTCGAGGAATGTTCTGCAGTCCTATATTGGACAAAAGTTCTTGATTGAGAAGCTTGGTCAGATTGAAAAGACATTGTCCTCGTATCTGGCAAGCTTGAAGCAGGCTCAGATTATTGCGGATTATTCGGGTGTGAAAGCGACACAGGATCCGAACGACCCGACCATAGTCAGGGTTGTGGCTTTCTATAGTCCTGTGTTGCCGCTCTTGTGGATTGTCATCACCTTTAACCTGAGATCTTCGTAGGAAATTTGATGGGGGAGGATTTTCCCTCCCCTCTTCTTCTGAAAAAGTAAGGGGAGATGACAGATGGATAAGAAACAGATAGCGAACAATATCCTTGAGTTTTTGATTGACCCGACGGTCATACCGGTTACGGATCGTCTTTATTTTGGCCCTAATGAGCAGCTTGATAATCGTTCCTATGAAAAGGCCAAATCGGAAGGATTCTTGGCTTATCGTGACCAGCGTCATAACTCAGACATGTATCCAACCAGAAATAGAAAACTCACACGAATGGGAAACAATAAACAGGAGGATCTTATAATGGACCGCCGAACAATGATTGCAAGCTTGGATATACTTTCCAAGAAGTTTACGTCTGTAGATGACCCGATAGCCACAGATCTTCGGACTATGGCAAAATGTGTATCGGAGATGTCTGATGAAGAATATACAGGACGTCTTGCTAAGGGGGATCCCTTGGTAACTCCGGTGGAGAAAGAGGAAAAGATGGTAGAGGAAAAAGAAGCCACTGGAAAGTGCCAAGGTTGCGGTATGGAAATGGAAAAATGCACATGCAGTAAAACTGAGAAGGAAGCCAGTGGCTATAGTGATTTTGTGAAAAAATATCTGGCAGAAAATAAGGGCAAGTCTATAGGGGATGCAGCCAAGGCTTGGAAGTCCGAGAAAAAAGAAGAGGACAAGAGTGCTTCTGATTTTTGGACAAAAGAGGCTACGGAGGCTGTCAGGAAAGCTCTGATCTCTGACGTGATCGGTGAGGACGTGACTGGTGACCCGGAGGATGCAAAGCCGACGAAAAAGCCGGTAATTGAGCAATCCGCACCAGAAAAAGATAAAAAGGCTATGTGCGGTAAACCGCATGATGAGGATAAGGCTGAGGACAAGGCCGAGGACAAGGCCGAGGACAAAGCTGAGGACAAGGCCGAGGACAAAGCTGATAAGGCCGCTACTTCCATGGAAGAGGACAAGGCTGAGGACAAGGCTGAGGACAAGGCTGAGGACAAGGCTGAGGACA
>OFOO01000030.1_pt1 | contig 11006 bp, 10 predicted proteins | sample 1542381 | NCBI WGS metagenome assembly OFOO01 (sample SAMN04958509, study PRJEB24370) | sediment metagenome | isolation source: lake sediment | place: USA: Lake Hill lake, St. Paul Island, Alaska | collected 2013
ACGACGCTCTTCCGATCTCTTCTACAATGCATAATCTTTGTTCTTATGGATTGCCAACCCGAGCCAGGCATTGGAGCTATGGTCGTTCATATGATCATCAAAAAACATATGGAGAAATGGGTTATTCAAAAGTATATGAAATTATTTTAAATAATAATCCTTCTTATGCCTTTATGTTAGATTCCAATACAGAAGTTCAGAATTTATTTATTGTTGCCCATTGTTTAGCTCATAGCTGTTTTTTCAAGAACAATTGTTTGTTTCAAAGTTCTGATAGGAATATGATTTCACATGCAGCGGAACATGCCGGAAGAGTAGAAAATTATATAGAAAAACATGGTTTTGAAAAAGTAGAAAGAATAATGGATATTGGTTTTGCTTTAGATGATCATATTGATTGGAACAAAGGTGTATATAGAAATAGGAATTATAAAAATGTAAAGAAATCTACATCTGAATTTAAAAGTGAAGAATTTGATGATTTGCTAACTAGAAAGAATATTATAAAGAAAGAAGAACTTAAAGAACAAGGTGAAAGAGATTTGTTGTGGTTTTTAATTAACAAAGCTCCATTGGAAGATTGGGAACGGGACGTTCTTGATATTATTAGGGAAGAAGCTTATTATTTTTATCCTCAAAAAATGAGTAAGATAATCAATGAGGGATTTGCATCGTATTGGCATGCTGAAATAATGTATCAATATAAGGGATTAACTTCTACGGAATATTTAGATTTCTTAAGGGATCATGAAAAGGTAGTCCAGCCTGGACGCAATCCTTTCCAAATTAATCCTTATTATCTTGGTTTTAAGATTTTTAAAGATATTGAAGAGCGTTGGGATGAGCAATATGGTAATGGATACGGGAAAGCAAAAATTTTTGAAATTGCTAAGAATGAAGATGATATTTCGTTTTTGCGTAATTATTTAACCGCCAATCTTGTCGATGAACTTAAGTTGTTCACTTATGGTTATGTTAGAGATTATGGTGAAGATTATGAAGATATTAAATATATTGAAATTAAAGAAAGGGTTAGGGATGAAGTTGTTGAAACTTTGGTGAAGCCATTATATAATGGTGGCGTTCCAAAGATTGTTGTAGAGGATGTTAAATCTGATGGAACATTGGTTATGCGGCATGATAGCGAAGAGGTTGGAACGTTAAATAGGAAATATGCAGCAAAGACTTTAGAATATGTTTGGGATTTGTGGGCAGCACCTATTGAACTTCATACTTTTAGTGATGATAATGAAGAAATGGTTCTTTGTTTTGATGAAGCCGGTTTTGAGGAAAAATATTTGAAAGAAGAATATGATTTTGGTGAAGAAGAAGTAACATTGTCTATCGATGCATCAAAGAAAAACTGGATTGTTTTTCCATAAGGAGGAAAAAGATGGATAAAGAAGCTATTGTTAAATGTGTTAAATCTTTAATTGATGTTATGGAGATTCAGGAAAAAAGAGAAACGGGTGAATTTCATATTGGTTTTTGGGCATTCAATCCTATGTGGGAGGAAGCCAAGGAAAATGGACGCAAGATTGTTGAGGCTTTAGAGGGGAATAAAAATGAATAAATCAGAACAAGTTTTAAAATTAGTAAAAAGTTTTTTAGAAGAATTACAAAATCTTCTAACAGACGATGGGGTTGTCACTTTTAGAGTTTCTCAAGATCGCCCACTTGTTTCTGTAGAAACGCCTTGTGGGGAAACCGCCTGTAGGCAAACTGGTCCAACAACAACAACTATTTATATTGTGGACAATACAAATGTTGGTAAGATTCTTTAAGGAGAAAAAATGATAACAATTGCAATTACGGGGCACAGGCCAGATTCTTTTTTAGTTTCACATTATGATCAACAAGAAATAAAAAGAATTGTAAACGACATTGCTGTTATTTTTAAAAGAGAACACAAAGAAGAATTATGTTTTAATCTTGGTGGGGCGGTCGGTGCCGACCTGTGGATGGGCCAAGCATGCTTAGAAAATAAAATTAAGTATCATTTATATCTTCCATTTTCGCCGGAAACTCAAAGTAAGTTTTGGGAAGACGAACACAAGGCATTGCTAGAAGAACAGATGAGGCATGCTGTTGGTATTGATATTATCAATCCTTCAGGATATGATATAAGTGATTATCAAACAAGAAATGAAAAAATGGTAGACAATTCAAATTTTGTTGTTGCTTTTTGGGTAGGGAAACGAAGAGGCGGAACATATAATTGTATTAAGTATGCATTAGAACAATCAAAATTTGTTTTTAATGCTCTTGACAGTTTAAAACCAATCTTTAAAGATAATTTAAGAAAGGGTTGGACTCCTCCGACAATGAAGCATTAATGGAACAAACTTGGAATGATTATTATGTAAACAATGACGAGGTCATTTTGCTTATAAATGAATGGCGAAATGCCGAGGCATATAATAAAACAAAAATACAGAAAATCATTCTAGATAAGCTTTCTTTTTTTATTTATGCTAAAATAAAGACATATCGGAAAGAACATTTTTATAATGATCTATATCAAGAGGGAATGATAAGTTTATTTGATGCTTTAAATAGTTTCGATCAGGAAAAAGGTAATAATTTCTTTTTAATAGCTTCTTGGTGTGTTTCAAACAGGGTTGGTAATTTTTTAAGAAAAATGATTAGGCAACGAAATGAAATACCTTGCGAAAACATAGCACAATTTATTAAGGGGCAGAATATAAGCCCACAAGAGTATTATGAAAAGAAAGAACAAGAAAAAGTAATTCAGGATGCTTTAAAAAGATTGCCGGAAGCTTATAAAAGAATTTTAGTTATGAAGTATGGTATGTTTGAATCTGAAAAGTATACTTTTCAACAAATTGGAGAAATTTTTTCTGTTTCAAAACAATATATTGAACAAATAGAAAAAAGAGCTTTAGTAAAACTTAAAAAAGATAATAATATTAGAAAATATTTTATATAGGAGTTTTTATGAATAATCTTATTTATCTAACCGATGATTTAGATGTTGTTGTAGATCGTATTCTAAATGATAAAGAATTAAAAGACTGCGGATTAGATAAAAAGAAAGTTTTAAAAACTATTAAATCTTTTCGTGGGGATGAAATTGCTTGTTCAGTATTTTATAAGAAATATGCTTTAAAAGATAATGATGATAAGATATTAGAATTTACGCTTGACGAGGCAAAGGATCGTTGGGCTAAAGCAATTTCAACAGCGGAAATATTTAAAGATAAAAAAGATGAAAAATATTTTAGAGAATTGTATGATTATATGTTTCCCGCTGGTCGACAAATGTATGCTTTGGGTAATGAGTTTGTTCCTAAGGCTACCTATACTAATTGTTATGTTGAGGGAATAAAAGATGATAGTATAGAAGGTATTTACGAAACAGCAAAAAATATGGCTAAAACATATTCTTATGGTGGTGGGGTGGGAATTTGTATTGGAAGTTTAAGACCAAAAGGATCCAAAGTTTCCAACAGTGCAAAATATTCTACAGGTGCTGTTAGCTTTCTTGAATTATATTCAAACACAACGGGGGTTATTGGACAAAATTTTCGTCGCGGTGCTCTCTTGGTGTCTCTCCCTGTTAATCATCCCGATATTGAAGATTTTATAGAAATTAAACATAACAATGTGGATAAAGTAAAACATGCAAACATTAGTATTAAAATTACTGATGAATTTATGAATGCTGTTGTTGAAGATAAAGATTTTACTTTATATTTTAAAACAAAACACGAAGAAATTAAAAGAATAGTTAAGGCGAAAGATTTATGGAATAAGATTATAACTTCTGCTCATAATTCTGCTGAACCTGGGATTTTATTTTGGACTAAAGCCGAACAAATGTCACCATCGGATACATATGAGCCGTTGAAAATTCACACAACAAATCCTTGCGGCGAACAATATTTGTCAAAAGGAGGCGCTTGCGTGCTATCTTCGGTTATTTTGCCAAACTTTGTAGAAAATTCGTTTACTAGCAAAGCGCAATTTGATTTTGATTTATTTAAAGAAATGATTTCAAGAGGGGTGAGACATTTAGATAATGTCGTTGAATTAAATTCGGGGAAACATGCATTAAAGGAACAGGACGAATCGGCAAAGATGAGTAGACGTATTGGTCTTGGCATCACCGGTCTTGCCGACCTGTTTGCGGCTATGAATATCTCTTATGATTCCGAAGAAGCATTAAAATTAACAGAGAAGATTATGGAAACAAAGATGCTTGCCGAATATGATGCTTCTATTGAACTTGCCAAGGAACGCGGAGCGTTCCCGTTATATGATTCCGATAAACATTTTGAGCGAGGATTTTGCAAATATCTTCCAGAAGAATTAAAAGAAAAGGCTAAGAAATATGGTTTAAGAAATGTCGCTTTGTCAACAGTTGCTCCATCTGGTTCTTTATCTATTATGGCACAATGCTCATCTGGAATAGAACCTATTTTCTCTTTGAAATATAAAAGATATACTCAGTTGGGAACAAGTGAAAGAAAAGAATTTTCTGTTTATCATCAAGGGTTGGCTAGATGTTTTGATATAACCAAAAGTTCAGAGATTTCAGAATATTGGAAGGCGGCTCACCAAATAGATTATAATTATCGTATTAAGCTTCAAGGGTTAATTCAAAAATATGTAGATGCAAGTATTTCTTCTACGATTAATCTTCCCGAAGATGTTAGTGTAGAAACTGTAGGTCAAATCTATATCGATGCTTGGAGAGAAGGTTTGAAGGGGATTACGGTATATCGAGAAGGCTCTAGAGAGGGTATATTAATTACTGATGAATACGCAAAAAAGGCTGGAGTTCCTGACATGGATACCATTACTTATAAAGTAACAGCCGAAGGCGGGGATAAGTTTTATGTTATGGTTTCTTATAAAGATAAAAATATTAAGGAACCTTATCAAGTGTTTGTTCTTAATTATAGGCAAGGTGATCAAGATGCCTTTATTAAAATTAGCAATTCTTTAATAAAGATGCTTAGGAATAAAGGCGTTCCGGAGGAACGGATACAGAAGTATGTTGATCGTAGTAATAATTCTATTGTTAAACTTACAAGATTTATTTCTCTTTCATTAAAGACCGGTAATTTGAATGGGGCGATAGAAATATTGAATGAGCATGCGTTCGTAGGAACGCTGGCTCTTAAGTTATATGAGATTTTCAGTAAGAGTGTAGAGGCAAAGAATTCAATGTGCAAGAATCCCAATTGTAAGAGTTTCAATGTAAGAATGGAAGAGGGATGTTCACATTGTTTGGATTGTGGTTGGTCGGGGTGTAATTAATGTCAGAAATCATATTAGCCAATACGGAAGATGTGACAGATATTGTTGAAGAAGAAAAGCAAAATTGGATTTTTAAAGTTTTGGTTGCCTTAGGGGCAGAAGAAGAATCTTTAAAAAACGATGATTACAGAGTTTATCTTATGAGTCTACAGTTAGAAGTATGGAGCAATCTTGCCGATGGGACTGTTGATATTTTTAGAGAAGGTAAAATGGTTGGTCAATGGAAACCACCAAAATTGATGAAAAGGAAAGATAAAGAATCTTATTATGAGATTCATTTAAATGAGTGGTCATTGCCATTTCAGATGAGGAGATAAAATGAGTTTTTATATGAAGAATAGAAATGGTGAATATGTTCCTGTTGAGTTTAAAAAGATTGTTTCTAAAGATTGGGAAAACAGTTTAGTTATTGTTAGGGTGGGAACGGATGAATATCCAGCAGAAGAATCTGATGCTAATAGAACATTAGATAATTTACATGATGCTGACACCTTAGATGAATTAGATAATATTAGTTTTTTAATTACTTTACATAATATTGGGTTTGAGGTTTTGGGGAATTTAAGAGAAATAGGAGAAAAATATGTATTGGTTAAAGTGACAGGCGATGATGATTTATCAAAATTAGATGATTTGCAAAAGGATGCAAAAAGACAATTAAGAGGTAAAACAAAAAAGGTAGTTATTATGCCAACGCCGCTGACAGTAGATGAATATAAAGAAATTAAAGAAATAAAGGATAGAGTTGACAATAGAAAGAAGAGGAGGGGCAAGTAAACTGTCAATATAATTATATTTAATAGGAGGTTAAATTTAAGCCGTTCAAGTTGAGTTAACTGTTAAACCCGAAACGGAGGCTGATAACCTTGAAAACATTTTTGCTTGATACTAACGTTTTGCTTCATGACCCCGATTGTTTGAAAGTTTTTGGAAATAATAAAGTAGTCATTCCTATTTCAGTTCTTGATGAATTAGATAAACACAAAGGTAGACCGGATGAAGTTGGGCGCAATGCTCGAATTATTGCCCGTACCTTGGATTCTCTTCGCAAAGAAGGGTATTTAAGTGATGGGGTAAAAATAGAAAATACCATCATTATGGTTGAAATTGGTTATTCTAATTTTGTTCCAGAAGCATTAGACCCAGGAAAAGTAGATAATAAATTATTAAGTACTGCTCTTGGGCTTATGAAAGAAGGGGAAAATGTAATTGTTGTTTCTAAAGACATTACCGTAAGAGTTAAATGTGATGCTTTAAAAATAACAGCAGAGGATTATGAGAAAGACAAGGTCGCGCAGCGACCCGACGCCATTTATGGTGGTGTTTCTACTTTGTCTGTTTCTTCTGATGTTATTAATGAATTATATGCCAATAAGAAGATTCATTTGACTTTCCCTGCTTATATGAATGAATATATTATTTTAAAATCCATAACTGAAGAAAGCCAATCTTCTATTGCTCGGCATATTGGTGAAGGAATTTTTATTTTAGTTAAAACTCCAAAAGAAGTTTTTGGGATCATCCCCAGAAATGTGGAACAAAAGATCGCCTTAGATCTTTTATTAAATCCTGATATTAAACTTGTCACCATTATTGGAAAAGCTGGGAGTGGTAAAACTCTTATGGCTTGTGCTGCTGCTTTAGAACAGGCAAATGGAATTGGCGGATTAACAAAAAATGCTCCATATAGAAGAATTTTAATTTCTCGTCCAATTCAACCTATGGGCAAAGATTTAGGTTATCTTCCAGGCTCTATTGAAGAAAAGCTTCACCCTTGGATGCAGCCTATTTATGATAATTTAGAGTTGTTATTGGGAACTTATAATGAAATAAACAACTATAAAGAAGATGGAATAATTCAGGTAGAACCACTTACTTATATTAGAGGTCGGAGCATTCCTAATTCTTATATGTTGGTGGACGAGTGTCAGAATCTTAGCCCAAAAGAAATAAAAACTATTATTACTCGCATGGGCGATGATAGTAAAATTATTTTAACTGGCGATATTGAACAGATTGATAATACATATATTGATTTTTCAAACAATGGCTTAAGTTATGTTGTTGAAAAATTTAAAGATTATGATATTGCTGGGCATATAACATTAAGAAAGGGGGAAAGATCAAAACTAGCAACTATTGCCTCAGAAATTTTATAAAATATATCAATTTCCTATCATATAAGTGGATTGTTTTATGTAAAACCGTCCATTTATATTTATTTGAGGATTAAATGCCATTTCCTTTATCACACTACCCTATAATAAAAAATAGAATTCCTGATGAGGATGTTACCGGGGTAGATGGTTATTCTTTAATTTCTTTTGATATATATGATGTGGCAGAAGATATGGATTTAAGCAAGATAGATGCTTATGTAAATGGGGCACATGCTTTTTCTGGTCCTGATACTTTTATTGCTCCGTATAATGGCGTTAGTTCTTCAATTACCCCGAAGATTGTTGAAGGTCATAATGGATATGAATTAGTAATAGATTATACAGGAATGTATACTTCTAACACATTATGCACAGTTAGGGCAATAGTAGAAGATATGAATGGAAATAAATTAGACGATAGTTGGTCATTTACAACAGGTAATAGAATTATTTCCATAACGCCTTCTTTATATGAAATTGTTTTAGATGTAGAGTTTGAACAGAATATAAGTGGTGGAGTAGCTGAGCCTGCAAATTATTTGTTTACAAGTGGTATGTATGCCAGGTATGTAGAGCCGCTCTCTAATAAGGTTGTAAGGCTTTGGGTTGAGTTATTTCATACTTATAGGGAATTTACTTTAAGCACTACGAATATATTAGATTCACATGGTAATATTATCCCAAGTTCTTATAATCATATAACTTTTTCTCCGTTTTTTTCTTCTGCCGATTTGGCAAATATGAATGGAAAAGTTAGAACTTGGCGAGAGAGCAAAGTTGTTTCTGCTGATACGGAAAGGGTATATTTAGCAGGAACAAAGGGAATGGATGTTTTTCATAAATTAATAAGTAAGAATACTATTCGTTGGGGGCAGATTTTTAATAATTTGCATTCTGTAGAAGCATTGTTTGTGGCTAATTTTGGAGGGGCTTATCATTTCGTAGATAGAGATCCTCCATATTTATATAATCTTAGCCCAGGAGTTGGGGAAGAAGTTTCTCCTCCTGGAACACCAATTTTATTTTCTGTCGGCGATGTTAAAACGGCTGTCGAGCCAACTTCGTTAACGGTATATATAAATGGTAATCTTGCTTTTAGTGGTGAGCATACCGGCTGGAGAAATGGATATTCTGGATATGTTATTGTTGTGGCTCAGGGGTTAGAGGTGGTAATTAAACCACCATATAGTTTTGTTATTGGTGATGATGTGACCGTGCGGGTAAGAGTAAGTGATTTATTGGGAAATGTTTTAGACACAAGTTATACTTATTATGTCAGAATTCCAGTTGGTCCCAAGAAAGGTTGGGGATTCGGGATGTGGGGGCTTACAGATTTCGGATTTGGAGAAGAATAATGTTATTATCTAAAAGAGCAAAAGATTCTTCAAAAGGGAAAATTTTATATCATATTGGCAAACAGGCACCTATTCCGAGACCAATATCTATATCAAAAGATAATTTATCATATTTTGATTATATGGGGTCAAATTTTGGTAGAACTGAAGAAGGATGGAAAAGACCTTGGCTAAAAGAACCTGTTCAATCTGGAGTATTCTTAACGGATGAGCCGGATAAAGTTTTTAAAGACCATGGAATAACAGAAGGTAAAATATATTCTGTTTTTGTTCCTTTTTGGGTTATTGCCGAATCTGGTGGCATACATAGATATTCTGGTGCTAGAGAAATAATTATTCCTGAATATTTATGGGAATACTGTAAAATTCTTTCTTCGAAGGATATTCCAAAAGAACTTAATTATTTTAATCCTTTGGATATAACTTTTTCTGATCCCGATGCGGAGATTGTTCCTGAATTAAATGAAGAAGATATTATTAAAGATTTAAAACGTTCTGATGTTGAAAAAAAATTAAAAAAGAACAAGAGGGATACTAAAATGAAACTTTCAAAACGCGCTATATTATCTAAAAAGTCCGAAGATTTTGAAGTAGATACTGGAAAATGCCCATGGTGTGGTGCAGATAAAGTAGTAGGGCTGGGTGATGAACATTGTTCTGATGAAGACTGTCAATGGCATTCTGATTGGGAAGGGGCACATGAACATGATCGCGATTATGAACTCACCCATGAGGAGGAATTAAAACAGCTTGAAAGAGATGATGAGGCAATAGAGCGTGCGCAAGAAAGAGATCTCCGCTGGAGTGAGATGGAGCCTAATTTGGACGCTAATGATAAAGTGGCAAATTTAAAGTTTAAACTTTCAAAAAGAGGGTAAAACAATTAAATGTTAAAAGATTTTGATCTATCTTGTCGAGATAAAATAATTATAGAAGCCCAAGGAACTTGGTTTCAATATTTTGATGATGTTCTTTCTAAAATTGATTCTTTTAACCAAGCTATAAATAAATATAAAAAAGAAAAGGAAGCCGGACTTAAATTTGAACTTTATAAAGATATAAATTGGTCACAGGCTTTATCTGAATTTCACTCAAAAATAGCAAAAAAATTTAATATTTCTAGAATGGAATTTGCTATTGAATTAATTAAAGATAAATTATATTCTGATAAAGGAATTATTGTTGAAGTAAAAGGAGATAAAGCATTTGTTTTTTCAAGTGAACCATTTTTATGGGGTTGTGGTGAACAACCTGATGAATATAATATGTGGGGTTCTCCTTATTCACCTTCTGAAAAAGAAATATGGGATGCTTGGAAAGAACCCAAATTGCCTTTTAAAGTTCCCGAAGGTGCTCAAAAAGAATTTATGGATTATGGCTCATATCATGACGCCTCTTATCATTCTGGTTATTCTTTCCCTGCCGATTTATTGCCAACTTTATTAGATACAAAAATGCCTAAAAATGCTGGGCTTTATATTTCTAAAAGAGCAAGATTGGTAGATATTAATTCAGAATTTTATTATGCTGTAAAAGAAGGTGATATTGAGAAAGCTAAAAAGGCATTAGACGATGGGGCCGACATAAATGCTTATGACTCTATTGCTATTCGTTTGGCTTTAAAAGATATAAATATGTTTTCATTTCTTTTAAATAATGGAATAAAGTTTGACACAGAGGATATTTTTATAAAAGCTGTTAAAAATGGTAGTGTAAAAATAGTGGAATGGTTTTTAGAAAAAGGAGCTGAACCCCAGCATGCCCTTGATTCTGCCAGTTTAAGTGGTAATATAGAAGTAGTGGATTTGTTATTAAAAGAGTTAAAAAGATTAAATAAAGAATTTAAACCTTCTCAAAATGCTCTTAACTCTGCCAGTGCAAATGGCCATATAAAAGTAGTGAATTTGTTATTAGATAATGGAGCTGAACTTTCTCAAAATACTCTTAATCATGCCAGTGGAAATGGGCATATAAAAGTAGTGAAATTATTATTAGAAAAAGGAGTTAAACCTTCTCAAGATGCTCTTGGTGGGGCCGGTATGAATGGTCATACAGAAGTAGTGAAATGCTTATTAGGAAAAGGAGTTAAACCTTCTAAAGATGTTCTTAATCTTGCCGGTATGAGTGGTCATATAGAAATAGTGGATTTGTTATTAAAAGAGTTAAAAAGAATAGATAAAGAATTTAAACCTTCTCAAGATGCTCT
>OFOO01000031.1_pt1 | contig 10870 bp, 21 predicted proteins | sample 1542381 | NCBI WGS metagenome assembly OFOO01 (sample SAMN04958509, study PRJEB24370) | sediment metagenome | isolation source: lake sediment | place: USA: Lake Hill lake, St. Paul Island, Alaska | collected 2013
TATTTTTATATTTATACAAAATCTAAACTAACCTGCGTTAGAGCCGCTTGGATTTCCAGAATTTCCGGATTTAGAAGATTTTTGAGTTCCACTAACTTGATAAGGAACATCTGATATTTTCTTATCTCCCTTTACCCCATCTCTAACAATGTCGCCCTCATAATTGTCTTTAACTTTTTGTTCTTCAGTTACATTAAGTTTTTCAGACTCTAAAGCATAAGCTTCAACTGCTTGCGGAGTAAGAGCTCCAACCTTTACATAGTTCTGAAGTCTAAGAGCCTTATCATCAATACTCTCTGCACCGATGTCGCCCCAAATAAGATCAGGAATTTCTTTAAAATTATTATAAGCACATATTCTTTTGAAAATATGTTGCTTGAATTGGGCGCAAACTCTGCCAACCATATCTTTCAAAGCAAATTCCATAAACTTTTGAAGTGTTCCAAGAGTAGCTCTATTAGTAGCTTCTCCACTTCCAGTAGCAAAAGCCATAGGCATTCCAAGAGAAGCACTTGCACTTTCTCTTAACCATTTCATCGTGTTATCTACGACTTCAGATTGTTTAACTTCAATAGGTTCTAATTTATGCCAATAAGGAAGTGCGAAATATCTGTTATGCGACATTTCAGAAAGCTTTTCACTAGCAGATTTAATCATGTTAGGAGTAGGGAAGTGATTTTCATTTCCAACATAATCTACGATTGGATAAGTTCCTCTTGCGTAAATAGAGTTAGCCTGTGCTTCTTCAATATTCTGTTTTCTAACTATTGATTTAAAGGCAGGCTCGATTAGTCCTAATCCATCAAATCTATTTCCGTAAGTATAGAGTTTAAGATAAGCAATTCTTTCAGGAAGAATAAAAATCTGTCTGTTGATTAAAACAATTCCAGACTTTTCAGGAACAGGGTCGCCTTTATCTGTAATATCTAATCCGTAAGGAAGCTGTTGAGTAAATCCCATAGGTTTTCCATATTTATCTACAACAATTCTTCTCATTGAGTCTCGTGCATAATCCATTAACTTAGGATCTAAACTAACTAAATCAAGAACATCTGTCTGATAAGTGTTAAGAACTGTTTCTAAATAATGTCTTCCGTAAATCATTAGATTTTGAAAAGTTACTTCAAGTAATTCATTAGCAGTAATATCTCCGCCAACTTGTCCGATATTATTGAAGAAATTAATAAACCATTCTTCTACTTTTTTATTCTTAGGGCAAGATATTTTATATCCGGCAGCCATTATTGTCTGAACATTTTTATTTATTGCATTAAAAATAATTGGGTCAAAAATATAGCAAGTTTCTAAATCCCAGGCACTAACTCTTTTTACTTCCTGTGGATAAGGGGCCTGAACTGTAGTAGGAACAGCTTTATCAGATTTTTCTTTTCTAGCTAAAGTTACAACCGTTTCATCATAATTATTTGTTCCTAGAATATCTCCGAAAAGCGTCATGCGTAAACCTTAGCCCGTAGTTTTCTGAATAAAACAACAAACTCCTCCATTATAAAATAATAAGCAATTCCAAAAGCTGGAAATCCATACCAAAGAAAAGGCATTTTAGCGATAATCATAAGAGCATAGTTAATTAAAAGTCCATATCCCAAAACGATTAAAACAAATTCCTTTAACTTGTCTATTTTGTCTTTATTTGCAATAAGATATTTTTTGAGGTCAAGTTTCATGTTATTTTAAGGTTAAGCGAATATTTAAAAGTTTCTAATCACCGCATTTTGAAACCAGATGAACGGTCATTAACAATAGGCTCATAAATTGGGTCATTACTGAATGAAATAGTATCATCAAAGTCTTGATTTTGTTTAATTTTTGAAACAGCTAAAGCTAAACCCATAACACTATCATCATGCGCACCTGTAGAAACATAGGCAGTATTTCCAGTTATTTTAGAATGTTGCTCCCTGAAAGAAAGCAATTCTATTTCTAATTTATCTGCAAATTCAACTGCTTGCATATCATCTTTATTTTTAGGAATGGTTATTTTCTTATTGTCAAGTAAGACTTTTAAATTATTTAAAAGAGTATTTCTTGAAGCAGAATGAAAATCATATCCTTGGACTGGTAATCCATGATTTCTTAATTCTTCAATAATTGCTGCACCGATACTTGACTGGTCTGCAATACACATAAGAGGTTTATAGATTTCAAAGAGATATTTAATTCGTGCAACTTTCTCCTGGACTGAATAACCTCTATGGGTTTCTGCAAATTTGATAACTGCCCTATCGCCTATTCTTTCTACAATTACATAACAATCAAAATCTGCAGTTCCTCCAGTGGCAATAGCAAAATCACAACCCATATAAATTTCTGCTTCAGGTCCAAGAATTTTAGAAGTATAAGTCTGTTCATAATTCATACAGCCAGCTATTGAAACAGCAGTGAAAACAGAATTAGATCCTTCCGCACGAGTATTGCACATAAAGTTCTTTTGGAAAAATTGTTCTCCTTGTTCCGCCCGGATTGCGTTAAGTCTAGCTAAAGAAAATCTTTCGGGCCAGAGTGCTTCTCCATTAGCTAAAATTCCCACATACTTCCTGAAAACATAATCTAATTTTCTTTCAGAAATAATACTCATTAAGTCTGTTCCGGACTCAGGCGTAGAAATAAGACAAAGTTTTCCATGATGAGGATTAAGTCTTGGAATAATATAGTCAAAGTAAATATCTACATTTTGATAAGAAGCTGCTTCATCCATAATAATATAATCAACTCTTTCTCCCTTAATTGTAATCGTGTAAGGTCTGCAGAAAATCGCACAGCCAGTAGACATCTTAATATGATTTGAACTCCAAGTTTCTCTATAATTAACAGGTTTTAATTCTACAAGTAAAGCATTATTTTCAATAGTAGATTTAATAAGAGCTAGAACTCTCCTTGCCTGGTTCATAGAATTAGAAACTACCATAACTTGCATATTCTTTTGAGTATAAGCTAACCAAATTGGATAAGCAACTCCTAAAATAGTTGTCTTAGCAAATCCTGAAGGCGCAAGAATAGCAACTCTAGGATTTTTCTGAACAAGTTCAAACCACTCCATCATATAGGGTTTTACTCCGCCATCTTTAAACATCTCTGCTAGAACTCTTTCACAGAAGAATTTAAAATCAGTTCTAATTCTAATTAAAAAGCCAGTTAAATTATCTTCATAATCTTTTCCAAGAATTTCATTAAGTTCTATCATTTTTTTCTAACTCCTCAAATATCTTTTTATCTACTAATTCTGCTATCTCCTGTTCTATTTTTAAAATCTTCCTTTCTGCGTGTATTTCTATTCTCATTTAATAACCTCTGGAATATAAAAATATCCTTGCTTATCCTTCTTATAAAACCTTCTTCTTCTAGGTAAGGTTATCTGAGTAAAGTATTCTAAAGGCAATCCCCAACCTCTTGTAACAACAATAGTCATAGGATATTTTCCATGCCCGCAACAAGAAGCAAGAGTTTTATATTTAGTCACCATATTTATCAAAGAACAAAGTTTTTCCATACAAATATCTTTTCTATTTGTGTTCCTATGTTTAGAGTTACACTTTTTGCACATTACCACACCTTCCCTTTTTCGTCAATATGCCCGACTTTAATTCTCGTATCACAGGCAATTTTATAGCCTAATTTATTTATGTCTACTAATCTTCCTTTAGTTGGAATAATTATAATTGTAGAACAATCTTGATATTTCATTTGCATCCTCTTTTTGTTTTTGCATCATTTTCAGCTTTAAGAACAATATAAATTTGGTCTATAACCTTTTTTCTATCAGAGCAAAGAGCATCATAACTCATTCCATAAGAGTTTTGGGCCCGTGCTTCTTTCCACTTTTTTCTATTTTCAGTTTCACTCATTTTTTATTATTCTTAGCATTTAGTATTTTAGTCATCTCTCTAACTTCGTCTTGACAACTTGCAGATAGGTAACATCCATCTTCTAAAAATAAACACCAAGACATCCAAGCGCCAACTCTAACTTTTTCTAATCTCCCTAAACATTCAGGATCTTTATTTTCAATTATCCAGTCTCCGCCACAGGCTTCATAAAAAGTTAAATGCTCTCCAAGAAACTTCTCATTCTCTTTATCAAAGGTAAGTAAGGATTTATTTGTCATTAGGGTATTTCTCCTGAAGTCGTTTAAGAATTCTGTCTAATCTATCCATCTGAGGCTCTATGTTTTCTTTATCAACAATCTTAACTTCAAAATTCCAACCCTTAGAATTTTTAATAACTTTTATGCTTTCCTTACTTTCAATTTTTATTTCTTCATCAAGATTATCTGGCTGATTAAAACCTGGCGGATAGTCACTTGGAAAACCCATCATATAACCTCTGAGAATTCAATTAAATCCTCTATTTTAATAAGCTTCATTTCAACATCTTGCCCGAATAAATTAAATTTCCTTATCTTCAAATGGTTAGTGAGGTTTTTTAAAATATCAGTTTTTATTTTAAAATATCTTCCCTTACAAAAAATAACCCAAAAATTGGCTTTAGTAGTCTTAATACCCGAAGGTTTATCATTACATCTTACCTCTATAGGAATATTTATTATGGCATCTTGGCAATTCTTAACTTCATAAGTTTCTTTAAGATTAGGACAAATTATATCATAATCCTTGAAATATCCTTCAATTTTATGGGCGTCTTTATCTTTTAATTTTAACTTTTCTAGAACTGCTCTTTCACAAGGTTCTCCTTTTTTCTCCAAATCATTTCTAAATTGATTTATCATTAGTTCCCCTTCAAAGTAGATTTATGTTTCTTCTTATCTGCATGATATTCGTCTAAACATTTCTTAGAACAAAAGTTTCCACAAGTGCAGCACAGAACTAATCTCCCAATAATTGGAACATCACAATTTAAACAAATAGTCATCTTTTACAGGTGTATTCTCTACCGCCCACTCCGTTTTTAGTTGCATAAGGAATTTGTTCTTTAGATTTGTGAGTGCAATTTCCGCCACCCCGGCAATATCTTAAACTTTCATAAACTTCTAAAAATACACAAGCCACCTTTCTAACAGGTATAGAAAAATCGAATTGTCCTTCAAGTTCTCTTATTCTTTCAAGCTTCATTCCATCACCTCGATTGTAACAACTGCTTTTTCGATTTCTGATTGAATTTTTACCATAGTATGTTTGAAAATGAATTTATCATCTATATCCAAGGCTTCAAAGATAGAGTCAATTAAAAACTTTTCTCTATTAGCCAAATCTTTAATTTTTACATCGCCTTTTTTAGTCAGCCAGTTTTCATAGATTGCTATTTGAACTTGTAATTTAGGAGTAACGTTTCCAGTCCAAATATACTGCTCTTTCATAACCTCACTAACAATTTCTGCAATATCTTTCTTTATTTTTTTAGCTTCTTTAGTCATAAATCTAAATCTTCCGTGCATCAAGTAGAGATGATTTATGGTAGGTGTTTTGAAAGGAATTACGATTATCATGCACCGGTGCAGTTTGAACAAACTCCAAACAATTCTCCTTTTTCAGTAGCTATTTTATAATCCTGTCTTGCTTTAGAATTCCAAATTTCTTTAAGAGTGAAATACTGCACATTTCCTAGATTAACTTTAAGGGAAGTCATACAACAGAGAGAAACGGTTCCATCAAAAAGAACAGTTAGTTCTCTTTTTGCTCTTTCGCAGCCATATTTCGGATTAAAAGTATCAAATAGACTTCCGGCCCAGTTAGCAAAAGGAATAACTTGTCCTATTGGTCGTGGATATAATTTCCAAAAATCATCAATCTCTTTCATAGATTTAGCTGCTTTTTCAACAAAAGTAACTCTGCTTATCGCTTTTAGCTTAATTCCTTTGTCTATCATCTTTTTAACCCTGGAAAAGTCATCTAAGCCCATTCTTTTTCTAGTTTCAGAGTTAGAAGAATTAAGAGAGATACAGAGAACTACTTTTAGAGATTTTAGTGCTTTTAAGGATTTAACACTTAAAAAACTGCCATTTGAGAACATTACTATTTTTACTTTAGGAAATGCTTTTCTTATTTTTCTAATCTTTTCTATCAAATCAACACGAAGAAAAGGTTCGCCGATATTATTTAGAACAATAGTTTCTAATTCAAATTCTTTAGCGTCTTTTATAACTTTGTCTAAGATTTCATCAGACATATCTCCAAATTTATTGAATTTCTTATTTATACAGAAAGCACATTTTGCATTGCATCGGTTCGTTAATTCAATAGCAAGAACTTTCATAAGTTTGGATTAACCTTCAGTTTTCCGCCTTCTTCTTTAATTAGAGCATTTCTTTTAAGTAAAGGAATTGCAGTGTTAGACACATTTTTATAAGTAGTTCCTAAAGCCAGTGCTACCTGTTCTCTCGTGTAAGAATTATTTGAATTACTTGCTAAGAATTTTAAAATCCTAGAAGGAATAGAATTACCTAATTTAGTCAGCCACATTTCTAATTGAGAATTACTAGGAAGTGCAATATCCATACCTAAAGAATAGTTTTTATCAACACCTAAAATTTTCCTGAGTTGATTAAACATTTCTTCTTTTCTTTTGAGTTCTAAATCTTTCTGCATTATTCTAGTTTCATAATCATTTTTTATTTTAATCAATTCCATTTCGGACACCGAATTAAGCGGTTCGGGAACCGAATTTCCTGTAATTGCATTCATTATTGGATTTTTACTTTTCTTATTTTCTTTTACTAAGGATTTAGAAAACTCACTAATAAATTCTTGAACATCAGTTTGATCTAAGTTAGGCATTACAAAATTTATTCCAATCTTTTCTCTATCTGGATGATAAGTTTCCCTTTCCCTTATTTTAATCTTCTTAAAAATTCCCATAAACTCCGGAGACCAAATCCAAGCTATTCCGGTAGGAAGGGAAGGAAGTTCATTTATAAATTTATCAAAATCTCCTGAAGCAGTATGAAATTCTACCCATTCTCTAAGTGCTTTTCTATCTTGCGGGCCCACGCTTCTCATTGCGATTAGACTATCTACCTGAGTTAGAACATCTTTATTAAGAGTTGCAGCTCTTTGATTAAAAAGTGATACGCCAATTCCTCGATTTCTACCCATAACAACCAAATTTGAGACATTATTGAAACAAACACCTAATCCAGCCATGACTTTCTGCGGCACGAACTCGTGAGCTTCTTCTATGAAAATGTGCCTTGGAGTGTTGTTAATTAACATCAATTCGTCTGAAAATTCAGCAATAAGGTGCCTTTGTGCCACTTTTGGCATCCCAAAAGTCGAAATAACAGCACTTATGTTGTATTTTACGACTGCCCGGGCAATTTGTCGCCCCATTTCTCTGTCTATTTTAATATCTGCATGCTCTAATCCGAAAACTACAATCGGCAATCCTTTTGACAAAATTGGGCTTCCATCTTCATTTTTCCCGGTTTGTTTGAACTTTAAACCCCACCAGACATCAATCGGATCGAAAACTACGAAAGGAATATTATTTTTATGAAATTCTTCAGCCATAACTGCGCCAGTATAAGATTTCCCGGCTCCCCTTTTAGCTAAAATAGCGAAAGACTTAGTCGCAGCATTTATCGGCATCTGTAATTCTTTACTTAGATTAATTTCCATTAGAAGCCTCCGTGTCTCACTGCCATTATAATTATAAAGATTTCAAGAAGTCCTGCAAAAAAAGTAGCCCAACCATTATAATCACTTCTTGGTTTTCCATTTTGTCCCCAAGCTAAGCCTAAAGAAATCGCACTTAGAATAACCAAACTCCAAAACCAGCCGTTCATTGTAACTCCTTTAACTTATTTATTGCAGCAAGAACTATCTTCTTTCCTTGTTCTGGAGAATGTTTTTTAGCTTCTTCTAAAGCCATTTTCAAAAACTCTCTTTTCATCTCAGGTTCCTTTAGAATATCCCTTAATTCCATCTTTCCAAGGGCTGTGAGCTCATGTTTCAAGTCTTGCTTATCATTATCATAGGTTTCTTTAAGATAGCCCATTTCAGACAGTTTTCCTTTAATATGTAATTCTTGTAATTCTTCCATTAGTTAGATTTTTCCTCCAAGTAATTTTATAAGTGCTTTTCTTGAAGCATTATTTAGAACTACATAAGCCGGGATTTTATCTATATCCATTTTCTCAGGGAAGACATTTAATGACACGTGCCCGTCAGCCCATGCATAAACACTCAAAACTCGTGGAATTAAATGACTATACTGCCCCTTATATGTTCTATTTTTTTCTTCCATTAGTAATATCCTATCAACTCGAAACCTGCCTTGTCTCGAATTAATTCTTTTAATTTATCAACTGAGTCTGCTTCAGGGTGCCAACCTAAAATATCATCAAAAGTTCTTTTAAAAAATCTTTAACTTTTTCAATAGACAGCATTCCTTCGCAATCTCTAACATGAACTCCACTTGGAACAATATCTTCTCCTTTTCGGTGCTTCATAATAAACAGTGCATTCATCAGGATCTAAACGTTCATCTCTAACAATGACCATACCTAAAATCATATCTCCTGGAGGAACTCCATAAGTTGCATTAAAATGCTCACAATCTTTTCTAAGTTGAGCTATTGCTTTAGGATGTAATCTTATTCTATTTGGAGTAATTACATTTCTATCTCTATGATATTTATAAGCTTTTTCTATTTTATGAAAGTCAAAGACTTCTTCAAAAAATTCCCAGTCCGTAGCTTCAAAAGTTGAAACCGCCGGTTTGAAATCACACAATTCGTTATTCAAAATTCTATTCGGGCCTGCTTGAACTATGTATGACTTTTCATTCCATTTAGCTCGTCTTACTTTCCGCCCGAGTTTCAAAGATGTAACCGCCCATTCAAAATTCATTATAGTATGGGAGCCATCAAGTTAATTCTCTTTGGTTCTTCCTCCTTTTGGATTTTCTCGAGATCCTTTTCTGCATCTCTAACTAGCTTATCTGCAGCTTTTTCGCTCATGTCCGGAAGTGCTTTTTCAGTCGTATCGCTTACTTCATATCCATCATCAATCGGCATTAAGAAAACCTTGAACTTCTTTCCAATTAGTCTTTTAGGTAAGTAAATCGCTGCACTTGTTTTAGAGAACTTCGTAACTTTTTTTTCAAAAATAAGCCCTTGAGATAATAGATTTTCCGTGAAATTAAGAAACTCTCTAAAAGAGTTCATAGTCTTGTTTTTCATTTCCGGTGTAAATAAGTCTCTTTCAGTTTTGTTTGCCATTTGGGTCCTCCGTAAATTTAAGTTTTCCTTCTTCATCAATAAAATAATGAACTTCTCTTATACAATCTTCTTCAGTTCCTTTTCCTTCAGCTACAATTACCTCAATAAAATTCCTTCTTATTGCGCCTCTAAATTTAGGTGGTAGATTAAATTCAAGAACCATTATACATTATGGGCGCTCCAATCCGTAAAGTTCTGAATATCAGAGTCTTTCTTATTTACTTTTCCTTGAACATAGTTCAAATAACTCTTAGTCTTTCTTTCCATGTATTCCATTAACTCGCTAACCGGTGTGAAACTAACAACACAATCTTTCTTTCCGTGAAAAGGCCCACAAGCCCATATTTCACTCATTTTATCAAATCCACAGATTTGAATAGAGTTTAAACAAGGAATAGACTCGTTATGCGGATAAGGAGTAGTTCCACTAGGTAATTCACTCCATACCTGTCCTATCTGTTTCCCTTCTCGCATTATTTTAACTAATCCGGGTGTTTCGAGTTCAAAGGTAATTTTCGATTTAAGTTCAGGAACCATGATTAGATTACAAACCGGGCAAATTACTTTATCTCTAGCTTGATTGCCTTGTGCTTTACTATTACAGGAATTACATTTGAATATCATTTCTTTCTCCTTGGACTATCCCAGTAAGGTGAATTACAACCAGGACAAGTCTTGGGTGCTTCGGTTTTTTCTGATCTCGGTAGCCATGTATGATTACATCGTTCGCATTTATATCCGTTCTTAGAAATTGTTATTTTTATGTGTGCCATAGTATTCTTCAGTTTAGGTATTATTTAAACCTTTTCTTTATATAGATATATAGATATGGAATGTATAAATATAGAAATGGATTTCTGGATATATGGATTTTTGGATAAATGCAAATCTACAAACCACTTTTTATTCTCAAATTCGCCCAGTATTAGGAAGAAACGTCGTTTTTTTTCCGGGTTCCATTAAGGGATTTTGCCATTCCCGTGAAGTATATTTTTCCTTATTAACGTTTCCGTGAAGTATATTTTTCCTTATTAACGTTTTAGATCCTTTTCTTTAATAAGACTTTTCCTTATTAAAATTTACTTAACCCCATACTTTATATAGAAATTCTAACTATGACTTAGTGCTCTTTCGTTTTTTTTTCCGTGAAATTGGGTTTATAAACATATCGGTAGTATAATATATATATTATAAGATATAATGTATATCTACATATAACCAAAGGTTTATAAACTACTATTCCTTAGAATATTACTAATAATAAAACATAAACTAAACAAATAAAACAAAATGATAAACACTAAACAAAATAAAAAAAGCTACTCTATTGTATTGCTTACTAATCAAATCAAAGCACTACTAAGAAACAGCAAGAGCCAAGATGATTGTATAATAATAACACTAAATAAAATAGCTACTCATAAGAATACTAACAGCATACAATTAGCTCTAAACTATGAGGAGATAGAAAGACAGAATAAGATAAGCAAGAGAGAAAGAGCAGAACGAAAAGCGAAAAATAAACGGCTTAGTATTCTAACAAAAAAACCCCTTATAATAGGGAATAAAGATACGCTATGCAAGACGATACCTAAAAATGAGGAGATTAGGACTTATAAGCCTAAGTCATCAAAAACCCTTATAAGATCGGAAGAGCACACGTCTGAACTCCAGTCA
>OFOO01000032.1_pt1 | contig 10712 bp, 12 predicted proteins | sample 1542381 | NCBI WGS metagenome assembly OFOO01 (sample SAMN04958509, study PRJEB24370) | sediment metagenome | isolation source: lake sediment | place: USA: Lake Hill lake, St. Paul Island, Alaska | collected 2013
ATGTGGATCTGGTCATGTCAGGGGCCGACCTGCTTGATGACAAACTCGGCTGGAAACTTCCTCGGAAGTTAAGGGAGGCTCTGGCTGACAAAGCTAACAAGTGGGTGGTGTTGATGAACCCGCCTTATGCCGAGTCTGGGGACGGCGTTAATACAGGTAAGAGTAAAAAGAAATGCTCTTCAACCAAAATTAAAGATGTTATGCTACGGGAGGATCTTGGTAAGGCTGGTAATGAACTCTTCGTGCAGTTCATGTACCGTATCCATAAAGAGTTCCAGTGTGGCGTTGAGCTTGGCGTATATGCCACATTGAAGTATGTCAATTCACAGGCTTTCGAGCCGTTCAGGGACAAGGTATTTCAGCCTGAATGTAAAGCTGGATTTATCTTTCCTGCATCATCCTTTCAGGGAACTAAAGGGCAGTGGCCCGTATCTTTTTTGGTATGGGACTGGTCGAAGTCTGTACCAATGGAACAACAGGACATTACGGTTGATGTTTACGATTACGAGGAGGAGTAAAAAATGATTGCAAGAAAAATAGGTACAAAGAAGATTTCTATATTCAGGGAGAGTCAGGCTCTTAATAAGTGGTTTGAAAGACCTGCTTGTACGGAGCCTGCCTATCCAATGAGCGGAGCATTGACAAAATATAATGGTAACCCTACATTGACAAAGGTTGCGACTGGATCAATAGGTTATTTAAAATGTCCAGGTTATGATAGTCAAAATGCTCGAGGATCTTTCTTTGTATCTGGGTGTGTTGGAAACGGTCATGGAATTTCTATCACTCCTGATGTGTTCAACAAGTCGTTAATAACTTTTTCTGTTTTACAGTTACTCGAGCACTCCTGGACTAACGATAGAGATCAGTTCCGGCAGCCTGCCATTGAACTTCCCGAAGACTTCATTACAGATTGTACGGTGTGGGATCTATTTCACGGCTCCAACCAAACCTCCAGTCTTAAAGATGTGGAATATAAAGGCAAGACCTATCAGGTTCGGAATCAGTTCTTCCCGTATCTCCTCTCCGAGTTAAGAGAATGGGACACGCCTCACGATCTGTCCGGTCAGATCCGTACCGCCCAGGATACCTTCGTGGCCACCTGGCTCAAGGGTAGGGCTCTATCGGCAGAAGCACAGGCTCTGCTTGATGCTGGCCGTAAAGTCTATCAGGTATTCTATAAAGAGTGGAAGAACCTGAACCTGCGGAAGTTCAAGATTGATTATTGGGACTGTGGTTGGTATCAGATTCGTAATGCTCTTCTGGATGCCAAGGTCGGACTGGAGGAACTGAACGCAGTCAAGGAAGCACACACGAAGTTGGCTCTGAAGCTCAGGCCGAAGGTCTATGAGTATGGGTTCTTGGATGCTGAAATTTTGTACGATAAACTTGCTTAGCAGTTGGCCTTAATATATTTTTAAAAAACAAAAAAAGGAGAATTCAATGCTCGACAAATGTAAGCTGGTTAAAACAGTTTATTTTGCGAACACGATCCGAGGAGTCATTTTGTACCGCGGTGATTGTAATTCGGTTGTGATGTAATAAAATTTTTGATTTTTTGGCGGATTGAGCATGCGGTTACGGCAATAATCACTGACGGTACATTGGGCAATTTCTAATTTTTTCGCTATGTCAACTTGATGCATTGTGCCTGCTTTAATCAGATCGCAGATTTTTTTGGCATTCATAAAAACTTTTATTTGTTTAGGAGTCGGGTTATCTGGCATTGGGATAGGTTCCGGATAGTCAGGCGGGTGTCGGAAAAATTTTATTCGTTTTAATGCTCTCCGTAATCTTGCGGCTACCGCTCCTTGCGTCAGCGACATCATTTTCGCGATATCGCATTCGAATTTTCCGTGTTGATAAATAAGAATTAAAATGTCCTGTTCCTTTTTTGGAAGCATCAGACGGTATTTTTCAGATTTTTCCCAGGACATGCCAGAAATAGCTGCGAACATGTCGAGGCCAGTCAGAGAGACTGGGTAAGGTGTTTTACGCTGTATATTATCGTCGTAGCTCTTCCCGCTGCCTTGATCCAGCGCATCGACGCCCCAGCGGTTATTACGCATGGTTTGCAAGGGGACGATATGCCGACCTTTGGGGATCCTCATATAAGTATATTATCATCATTTTGTTGAAAAATAAACAAAATTTTTAATAATCTTTAACTACTGTGTATACATTCGGGAGGAATTTACTTATGGATTGGATGGAAGAGTTGCGCTATACACTTGCGGCTGAACGGATTAGCGACGGGACAAACAGCCAGGAATACCGCGATCGAGCAGTATTCCTGGTTTTAAATGAATGGTACAAAAGAGATCCGTGAGTTAGATGAAATCCCAGGATTGTATCAAACCATTTACGATGACACAAACCCCTGTACTCCCTCCAAGCAATTCTACCAACCCGATGTTTCCGGTCATTCCAGCTCCAACGAGACCCGTTATGCCTTGTATTCCCGTAGAACCAAGAGCAAGACCTGTCACGCCCTGAATGCCCGTCCCGCCAGAGTCCCCGACAAGACCACGGATGCCTGTCATGCCTGCAATGCCCGTCCCGCCAGTGACTGAGCTACCCTGAACTCCAGTCATACCGCGGATACCTGTCACGCCTTGCTCACTGTCGGTTGTGACTAATTTTAATTTCCCTGTAATCGCATCAGCGGCAATTAATCCTCCGGTCGCGTCTCCTCTTGTCCAGGTAAAATAACAACCGTCAGGATTTCCCTGGTCGAGCTGATATGCGTCATTTTGTCTGTTCGTACTCATGATAAATTATCCTTTCTTTATTGTAAAGTGCTGTTGTCGCGAACGAATAAAGCCTTGACGATTGTAGCATCGCCTGTCTGATATCCGATAGCCCTTATAATCGGCTGTCTTCCGCTCTGACTGGATTTTGCCCAATTAATCAGCTGCGCGGAATCGGTCCCGTCAGATGACGGGCGGGTGTCCCAATAATAAACTCTGGACTGAGTTCCCGAATGTCCGACATCCTCGAGGCCAAGACAAAAATAGCCTGAGTATGTCGTGTCAAGGTCAACACGCTCGACGACGGAGACGGTCCTGGCAATGTCCCAGCCCATGCCCTGTGCCAGTTGGTTGCGCTCTGACAGCTGGCCGTTGATGACACCTATCCTGTTGTTAAGAATCCTGTCGCTCATACAAAAACTCCTTTTGTAAAGTGTAAAGGTGATGCTAAAAGTGAGTACTGATCACCGCATATATACATGTCTATACTTTCGTTTCTTCTGGTAATAGTTTCTTTGCAAGATCTGACTGACGCTGAAGCGTAGTCAAGACACAACGATCGGGCAGGAACATAAGGTCGGTTGCCTGGTCTTCCATCATGGTCTCATCTGCACCAGGAAGCATACGCTGGGCAATCGTCAGACACTTAAGTGCTTTTTCTTCGAGTATTCTTGCCTGTACAACAGCAGCGTGAATGCTGTCCCAACTTAGTCTCTGTCTCATTTGTCTATTCCTTCTTCTGGTATATCCGTTGGATATAGTTTTTTTATTGCCGCATGTCCGAGCCCGAGCAGCGAAAATACCAGCCCTGCAAGCCCAGAAATTACCGCAATTTTATGCGGTACTGTCGTCGGCCAAATCAGGGTTACGGCAGGTATCCATGCGGACCAATATGCACATGCGATCGTCCTTTTCTTTCCGTCAAGCCATGCCCATATTTTTTTTATCAGTTTCATTCGTTCTCCCTTTGTTGAATGAGTACATCCAATTTTCTGTTAATTTCCGTATGTAGTTTCTCCAAGAGCAATGAGTGTTCGGCAATTTTTGCCTCGGCCGTGGCCAGTTTAGTATTGTTGACAAGGGCATAGGCTAAACAAGACGACACAAAAATTAAAATGATGGGAACAGCAATTTTTAATAAGCCGTAAAATGAATCTTTTGTCACATACCTATCAAACTGCTCCATACACCACTGTTTCAATTCTTCCATGTGTCACCCCTTTACACAGCGCTCTGTAAATCTGGCAGGTGCCAATACGAGATCCTGACCCTGACTCGGCCCGTCCAAGTCCCTGTCTGATTTCCCGCCTGTCCGATTGTCGGGTATATCGACAATGTTTCCGCTGTCCTTTTTGCAACATACCACATGTCCCCCACGGCAGGGGTAATTGGTGGAGCGGATATCAAAGCACTTGACTTAAGATTTTTTGTCGGTCCGCCAGGATTTGAAAAACTGCCATATTTACCTGTTTTCGGACTTTGCGGGTCATAACCCAGGCTGATTGCCGTAGCACCACCTGTAAAGTAAATGGTGGTCTCGGCATTCATTTGCACGGTTGTCACAAGAGAGTTTGCAGGAATGACGCAAAATTGAACTCCGGAGCTTGTGCTGCCGACCGCGGTCGAATCTATCGTACACCATTCCAATCCCTCGACCGATCCGCCTAAAATAAGAGGATGATATACGGTATCAGTTGTTGTTGTGTCTGGAGCCGCTAATCTGATCGTGTCCATTACCATGCCCGTATTATATGTCAACGATGTGGTCCCGTCCACCGTCAGGTTCCCGTCAACTTTCAGGTCCCCGCCTGTCCAGATCCAGTCCCCCGTGCTCTTATTGGCAATGTGTACATTACCGTAGACCGTAGCGTCGCCATTTATCAGGCCCAGCCCGGTATAGGATGTTGTATCAACCAGCACGGTTGAAGCATCACCCATGGTCCAATTGCCTATGACAGTGGCATTACCGTCAACCAAAGCGTCCGAGCCTACTTTAAGTTTGTTGTCAACCGTGGCATCGCCGTTAATCTGCACACGCAGGTCAGGGCCGAGTTCCAGCCAGTGGTTAGTGCTGTCGGCAATTTCATTTTGAAATCCGCTGAGAAAGTTTATCCCGCAGGTAAAGTCCAGGTCGGTGTTCGATATCGCTGCCGTGGCATCGGACGGGCCGCTTATTCTGTTGCCTTCAACAAGAAGGCCAGAGTTCCCAGCCAGAAAAATTCCGAAGCCTGACCCTGGTGCGAATCCTGATGTGACATCGACCGTATTGTTCCTGACATTGCCTCCTGCAACATTCAACAGATCAATTCCGCAGCTTACTTCCGTGCAGGAGTTATTCACAATGTCAACATCAGTTCCTGCAATAAATTTTATACCGATCTCCGAGTTCTTGGATGAAATATTTTCAATCCTGATCTTATCCGCGACAGCATAGATACCAATGCCTGTACGGTCCCCGTCAACAACAAAATCATGCAGGTAAACATTTTCAATCCGGGTGCCGCATGAATCAACATCCACCACACCAAGAGCATTTGCCCCGCTCGGCATGACTTTGATAATAGAGGAATTTCCTTCACCGCATAATTCTATGTTGTCCTTGACTTCCAATATTCCGTGTCCGTATGAGTCCGACACCATGGTCGTCCCTGATGGCAGTTTTATTTTCCCGCCGTTATTGCTGACGGAATTTATGCATGCCTGCATCGCCAGAGTGTCATCGTCCGTGGCATTTACTTTTGCCCCGAACCATTCAGGCCTCGTCAGAGTTCCTGCTGGAAACTCCGGGTAGTCGGTTGCCGCAGCCAGAGAAAAATGCTGCAGGTTATCGGTTATGACAGGGTTGATGGCCAGGTTATAGCCTGACCAGGTTAAGACTCCGTAGGCTGAGAACTCGGTCGGGACGGTCAGAGTCGGTTCCGTTGACAGAAGGAAAGTTGAATTGGGAATGAACAGGCCCAAGTTATGACCAGCAGCGAAAGTGTTGGCCAGAGTGAAATATGGTGTGTCGTTGTCGGTCCCTGTCCCTTTTGCGCCGTAGAACATTACATTGATATTTACCCCTTCGTAAACACGAAGCCAGCGACCGCTGGACGGGGCGCTGACGGGGACCACTACGAAGCCGTCGTCTCCTGTCGCTGTCGATGCAGAGTCCCAATAGAACGATCCGCCAGCGGAATCTCCGATTTGTCTGTACCCCAGTGTAGTCACGTAAGTAGTTACCCCAGCGTCCAGGGCCTTAAGCGAGTTTGTGGATCCGATGGTGGTGGTGACCACCATAGATTCTCCTATGGTTCCGACCCCGTCGACGGTGTAGACCACATCGTCATACTGGTCTGTCAAGACAATTTTGTAGATGCCTTTTAACCATATCTCGGTGCGGCCGCTGTCATCCAGGACCAGAGGCCACGGGGCCTCGATGTCACCCAGGTAAGTGGTATAGGTGGCCTTTGCCGTGCTGGAATTTGCTATGTACGTATAGATTTTTCCATTGACAAGAGGCACGCCGTTGCCGTCACAGAACTGCGGACGCGGAATTGGAGAGAGTGATGCTGTCATAGTTATTTACCTTCCTTTAATATTTTCATTGATTATTTTCATTGATCTTCTTGCAATATCTAGTTGGTTTAAAACATATTTTTTATAATCTTCAAGTTTTTTTGATTGAATTACCGATTCCGCCGGTAATCCAGGTTCCGTCTTATGCGAGTATTCATCAAGATCTTTTAAATGCTTTTTAACTCCAGCTCTTATTTTATTAAATGTTTCAGGATCCAAAGGAACATTTTTAAACGTTCTTTCAGGAATCTCTTTTCCAAACAATCGAGACCCTTCAAAAGGTTCAGCTTTATATAACTGCCTTAAGTCAGCCAGAGTTCTTCCAACCTGTCCTGATTTAACTGCCTTAGCTCCTCCAAGAGCAACGGTTCCAGCCAAGCCAGCGGCCGCGGCTAAGTGTGGGTTGTCAATTAAATGTGAAATATACCCCTTCCCTGCAATATTTTGTGCGGCTATGAAACCTGCCGCTAAAGGCGAAAGACCTGCAAGTACTCCACTGGTTTTTACAGGAACCTTTTCCTGTCCTGCTAAAATATTGGATACTTTGAACAAGTTGGAGGACCTTTTAAGCAAAGCTTTTGATGTCGGATCTTTTATTAAGTCGTTTGCCGCATGATACATCTCTTTTCTTACGATATTTTTAGCGTTTTCAAAATCTGAAACGGCAGGGCCCTTTCTCCAGTCAACATTGAGTGCTTGTTTAAATTCAAGGATTTTGTTTCCGCCTATTTCTATATTGTAATCCTCCAAATCTTTTGTAACTGTATTTAAAGCATTTTCTATGGATTTTTTATTTCCAGCAGGAAAACCATGTTCATCAATAAATTTTTGAACAGCTTTTTTTCCGACTTCAACAGGATTCCCTCTGTCCAATGTACCTAAAAGATTAAGTTCCCTGACTGTTTTCGCGTAGGTATTAGCTTTGTTGATAGCCTGCTGATTCAACATTTCGGGATTGCTTATATAATCATGTAGACCTTCTTCGGAAATGATTTTTGACATGAAGTTTATTTTTTCAGGAGTAGTTTTTCCTGGAATATTTTCAATAGGAATGTTCCTGGATTTATCAATGTATTCCGCTACCTTAGGTCTTAAAAGTTGTTCCGAGACAGGTGTTTTTATGATACCTGGAACTTTAGCTTTTACAGCTTCAGGAATTTTTTCCAGTAGAGCTTTTGCTCCCGCATAAGGAACTTGAGCTATTCTAGCCACAGGTATCCCAGTTAATGCAGGACTGATTAATTTTCCCATCCCTGGAGTAACAGATGCAATATTCAATATATTACTCAAAGCTCTCACGGCCTTAGGGTGTTGCATTAATGTTTTTTCAGGAGTTATACCAGCAAGGGTTGGCGTGATGTTCCCTGTCATGCCTGGATATGGGGCATACGGGACTGTAGAACCCCCCCCTTCTCCTGCTTTTCTAACAGCCTCCAAAACTTTTTTCCCAGCTGTAGTAACTGCCTGAGCTTGTTTTGGAAAAGCTCCCGCCATGGCTCCAATAGGAACCGTCAGTGGAGTCATCAATAATCCAGCCAAACCACCCGCCTGCGATCCAAGAATATTGAGACTCTGTAAAGGGTTATAACCTTCAGTTTTAGCTTCCTGAAAAGATTCTGCTACTCCTGTTGCAACTTGTTTCAACGGTTCAGTAATAGCTCCCAAACCACCACCAAGAGCTCCTGTCACCCTCCAGAGAGGCCCCTTTGGCTGTTCCGGAGCAAGTTTTGTAGCGGTTTCCGCATCAATCTTAATCCAATTACCTTCAACGGAATCTGGCCCATCGTTTACTTTTCTAAACGACCCCTCAGGGATTTTAATTACAGCACCTGTTTTTCTACTCATATTTATTTCCCTTGCTTCTTCCACGGAGCAACTGGTAAATTTTCTACTTTAGGAGTTATTTTAAATTCGTCCTCAAAACCTCTGTATATGTTCTTCGCATGCTCTTCATCTATCCCCTCATCTTTTGCCTGATCGCTATAACTTTTCACCAAATCAAGTCTTTTCCGCTCTGTGTTGGAATACAAAGCATCAGCAGCGCCTAAAAATTGTTCTCTGGCCTTTGGGGAAAGTAAAACACCATTCTCCAGATTTTGCCATGCTGCTTGTAATTGAGCTCCCAAACCTCCAGCTTTTATAGCCATTCCAATCTGTTCGGTTGACATCATGCGTGAAGCCGATGGATTATCCAATCGCGCCTTGTTTATGACTATGGTCATATCGTTAGGCCCGTTTTGTGGAAGATTTCGGACGGAATTTATTCTAATCCAGGCGTCCTTGACAGTATCTAAATCCTTCGTGCGGTCTTCCCCCACGAATTTTCCATGCAGTTCTTCGACCCTTTTTATTTTTTCAAGGTGGGACTTTTCCCCTCGCTCAGTTGCTCCCAGCACATCCTGGTCTTCCTGATGCTGCAGGGCCGCGTCCTTTGCAGATTCAACAAAAAGATTTGCCTGTACAGGATCCAAAACATCAGGCAGATTTATGTTTCTTTTTTTCGCTTCCGTTAGTACATATCTATATTGATTCGGATCGTAGTTCCCAGCCTGGTCCTTTGCCCTGTTAAGCATCGATGCTAAGACCGCACGATTTTTTATATCCACCGTCTGCTGCTTCTCGGCAATCTCTCCACCCATTTTGCCGACATCAACGCCGAGCTTGACCAATTCCAATTTGTTCTGTTTCTCCTTCATCAATCGGTCATACGAATCTTTCGCGTGCTGCCATCCAAAATTCTCTGCTATCTGAGACACAAATTTCTTTTCGTTGTCAGATAAACTTACTTCCGCCATCGTCGGTACCGTAATCGGCGCAGGGCCCTGTGCAGGAGCAGCCTGGGCTTGTGCCTGGACTTGTGGCTGTAAAGGAGCAGCTTGAGTCAGGTCAGGCATTGGAGCTGAAAAATCACTTGTAGTTTGTAAAGGAGCAATTTCAGGGGCGGCCTGTGCCGCTATTGCTGGAGCTTGCGTTGCTGCCGCTGTCTGTGCAGAAGGGATTAACTGTTGCGCCCACTGGGACCCTAGCAGTCGGTCAACCTCTCTTTTGCGCTGCTCCTCCGCCATCGTGTACTGACGCATTTTTGCCTGCGACATCATATCCGCCAGAGTCATGATCTGGCCCATTTGCTGTAATGGCCCGGGACTCGGCTGGTAAGACATCGATAGCTGTGGATTAACCTGAAAAGGCATGTTATACTCCTTATTTTGGTATTGTCGGTGTCGGTAATGTAGGTGTCGGTAATGTCGTCGTTTTTGGCATCTGTTGCATCAAGTATGGCATCATGGCCATCGTCCCGAGCCCTCCAAGTGTCCCTGCCATGCCACCCCAGGCCTGGCCCCGTCCCGCGGCTCCTGCCGCAAGCGCCTGACCACGCTGCCCTGTAATATCAGCTAAGGACTGTCCGAGCCCTGTTGCCATGTTAGTCATCTGCCCCGTGGCCTGCTGACCGAGTCCAGCCAGCTGACTGGCCTGCCCGTAACGCTGCTGCTGTTGCTGCATCATTCGATTGTAATAGTCCGTGTCTGACTGCCTGGCCGATTCCCGCTCACCAGCGAACTGCCCATAGCGCTGTCCCTGCTCCGCTGCACCCTGTTGTCGACCTCCCATGTAACGTTGAAAGGCTTGCTGGTACTCCTGGGAGCCTAAATCCTGTCCGAATTGTGTCAGGGCCTTGAGCGTGGCTCCGCTGAGGCCAGCTCCGCCTGCCGCAGCGCTGCCCATGACCGCCTGCCGTCCTTGCTGCATCCGGAACTGGGCTCCTGGGTCGGCATTTTGAGAGTAATTGAAATCCTGCCCAGTATAAGGCGTGGGAGCCTGCTGGCCGTAGGCAAACTGGGAGACTGGCACTGTATAGTCCTGCCCTGTCAGCTGGCCCAGGCCCATCTGCCCAGCCTGCTGGTAAGGGGTCTGCATAGCTTGAGCTTGTCCATAATACTGTCTGAGCTGCTCCGAGGCCCTGTCAGCTGCCGCTGCCTGTATTCGTGCCGCTTCCTCGGCCGAGGACCCGCCGATCGCCCCACCGATAAGACTACCCAAACCGCTAACTCCCGCGCCGAGTCCGGCTAATAGTAATGGTGCCATAATGATTTTTTGACTCCTTTATCTGAAATTGACTAAAATATTAACGAACTATTAAAATTTACCAATTACAACCCAATGCCAACCCTATACCAATACTTACATCTATATTTGATGTATAAATATAACCAGACCCATATGGACCCTGCCCTACTGCAGTTTGTTTGCTTCCATCAGAAGACATGGCTGTACCACACCAATTTTTGCTGGTAGCCCGTTGTGTCCAGATTACTCCATAATCAGATGAAGTATAAATATAAGACCCATATACTGTAGCTGTTTGGTATTTTCCGTCAGAAGACATAGAGATCGGAAGAGCGTCGT
>OFOO01000034.1_pt1 | contig 10671 bp, 7 predicted proteins | sample 1542381 | NCBI WGS metagenome assembly OFOO01 (sample SAMN04958509, study PRJEB24370) | sediment metagenome | isolation source: lake sediment | place: USA: Lake Hill lake, St. Paul Island, Alaska | collected 2013
ACGACGCTCTTCCGATCTCATGGTACCCAATATGATTATTCCTTGGTTGATTATAAGAGAAGTTGCATCAAGGTTAAGATAGTATGCCCTAAGCATGGTGTATTTGAACAGATGCCTAACAACCATTTAAGAGGTATGAGATGTGAAAAATGCACTTTAGAAGAAAATGGAATTAAACGCAGGTTTAATACACAGCAATTTATTGATAGGGCTAGAAAAATACACGGGGATAAATATGACTATTCCCTAGTAGAATATGAAAAAAACTGCATAAAAGTAAAAATAATATGCCCAGAACACAGGTCATTTTTACAAGCACCTTATTCGCACTGGGCTGGTCGTGGATGCCCTTGGTGTGAGGAGCCTCGTGGGGAACGGAAAATAGCTACTATTTTAGACTCTTATAAAATAAGCTATGAAAGAGAAAAGACTTTTGACCAGTGTAGGCATATTCATAAGCTACCTTTTGATTTTTACATTCCTAGCTTTAATGCCTGTATCGAATATGATGGCAGACAGCATTATTTTCCAAGCAACTATTTTGGTGGACTGCCGGCCTTTGAGCGATTAAAAAAGACCGATTCTATAAAAAATGATTATTGTTTAAATAATGGGATAAAACTCATTAGAATACCTCATAAAAAGAAGAGTGTATCGGCAATAGAATCCGTTTTAAAAGAAGCCTTGCCAATTTTAGCGTAACTTACTGATTAATAATCTCCTTATATAATTCCTGCCTGTAAGGCTGGCATTTTACGTCCGGCCTATAATAATCTTCTTATAATACCCTTCTGGCGTAGGAGCGTTGAATTATCGTAACTTTTGCAAGGATAATGATCTGTGCCCAAGGTGCGATCAGACTATGTATTTCATCCGCCGTCCGGGAGCTCAGTTCCTGGCAAAGTTGACGCAAACCCCTACGTCTTTTACCCGCCGTCCGAACTTCGACGGCTCATAGAATCCGAGAAGAACGCTGATGAACTGAAAAAGATTAAGAGTGCTTTGAAGCAATGGGAACGTTTGTATGTCGACCAGATAGGGTACCCATACAGGCTGACACAGTCTTTACGGGCGGCGGCCTACAAGGTATTGCGCTTGGCAGAGATATCTGGACCGGCCCAGAACCTGTTCCAGTACCAGGATGCCGAGGTACCAGAAGGTTATGAGGGCATTATCGAAGAGGGTATGAAAAACCTTCATGATCGTGAAAATCAGCCAAGATTTCAAATCAAGGCGCCCAATGAACGAGTGGTACACGATAACGGAACAGATGACGGAGATTTTCTTTCGCCGAGTGACGGTGTAGCCGACCCTGTAAGAGACCCAATTCTTCCGAGAGGTCAGGGAGAAGATCCAGAGGGTCTCGATTATCCTGATATGCCCAGTGGCGGGGAACCTGGCCATGACCCTGGTGGTTTATAAACAGAAGGAATTTTTCTTATGGACATTTATGAAGACCTGATCAAGAATGCCGGCAGTCTTAAGGACCTTCCCGAGGAAACCAGTGGGATAGATGACTTTCTTTCATCTGGGAAGGCTAGGGTCGCCAGTCTTGGTGACCTGTCCAGTTTTTTCAGGCTGAGCAATGATACCCTTGTCCATAAGGCCATGAAAGACCTATGGGCAATCAAAGAGAACGGTAAGGGTGAGGTTATTATTGAGAGGCTTTTTGACCCAAGCACAAATGAGCCGTTAAGAATATAAAAACTCGGAGGAGAATTTTCCAATGCGGGAAAGACTGACCAAACAATTCGATCGGGTGGTGAACGCGGCCGGAGCCGGTACCCATCGGCAGATATCGGATGACTTTAAATATAACAAGGCCAAGATAAAGCACCTGAAGCATATCCTTCATAACGTGACTGTGGCGCTTGGAACTCTCACTTCTGCCCATAATGAGTTTTCCAAGGTCAAAGGACCGGACATCAGTCCTGACGGTCTTCTGGGAGGTCTCGGCTATATCATTCCTATCAAAGAGATTAAAGAGTCCCTTATCACGGCCATAAAGAACGTGGGGGATGTGGCGGATTGCATTGCTGATGAGCTTACGAACCCTAAATGGAACGTGCAGGATGATAAGGACGTTAAGAAACTCATAGAGGAGAAAAAGGAAGTTGAAGAGCAGGCCGAAGAAGAAGTCGGCGGAGAAGGTCAAGACACTGGGGGAGAAGATATAACCCCGGAAGATGTGATCACCGGTAAGGGTGAAACAGATAAAAATAAAGATGACCTTGACCTGAGTTTTCTTGACTCTGATAAGGCCGCGGCTTTTGATAAAGCCGTGAAAGCTTCCTTGGTTCGATTCAACAGAAAATCTTAAAAAAAGGATGGGTAAAATGCTTGGAGATCTTTCTCAGGACCTGATTGGGACCGACCCAAAATATCCGAAGATTGTTAATCACGGTTGGCTTGATGTGAATCCGGCGACTTATGACAATTATCCCTCGGATAATAATTCCGTTCGTATCCAGCCGAAGCTGTCACAGCTTTGGAATCATGAGCCACAGCCGATGTGCGTTATTCCTAATGCGACTGTCCAGCCACTTGGAGTGATGTCATCCGTTCAGGTGCAGAAAGACACAGAAAAGGCTGTGCAATCCCTGGTACGAGAGGCCAAGAAGGCTATCATGTCTGGTCTTAAGGGGAAGGCTTTGGCGGATCATATTAGATCCAGATTTCAGGCAAAATATGTTGAGGCGGCCAAGCCGGCGCTTGAGAAGCTGTCTTCAGAGATAGGGCTGTTGGGTAATGTTTATATCGATGCTTCGGCCTTTTCCACATATGAAGAGGCGGCAAAATTTTTGTCTCAGCACAGGAACCGGTTATCTCAGGATATTTTGTTTGATGCTGAGAACATGAATCCTTCGGTTGTGGCCAGATTGGCCTCAGAATTCAGGAAAAAGATTGTGACCTCCATGGATTATGACGAGAATACCCTGAATAAATATAAAGCCCATCTGGTGGCGTCTGGGAAAATACCGGCTGATTTTGAGGTGTCTTCTAAAGATACTCTTCGTTCGGCTTTTCTTTATGAAACTCCGAAGGCCGATGCTCTTGAACCTAAAGAAGAGCAAAAGCTCAGCGCCGATGATATGACACATGGTCTGGATGCTCTTGCTATGGCGCATGCCGAGAGTGATGCCTCTGCTGATGAAGGGATACTTCTTAAGAAGATTATGCCTGTTCTGGCATTGGCTCAGGAGAGTTATTCGAAAGGTAAAGATTCGGATGGGGTAAAAGAGATTCTCAGGAAGAAATTTTCCACTGATGACATCAAGGCCTCAGCGGACATTCTTGTTCATATAGCCAAGACGAATGGTTTGTCGGTTGAGAATATTAAAGTGCTGGAACTTACGCCGGCGATTGAGGCTGAGTTGACCAAGTTGGCCAAGAAGTATCCGATCAAATCTGGTGAGTGGAATAATGTTGAGAAGAGAGAAAGACAGATTGGGGTGCCGGGATATTTTTATGCCATGACTGGGAAGACTCAGACGACTATGGGCAAGGCCATTGAGAAATCTGTCGAGGCAATGAGGAAGGGATTAAAGCCGGAGACGGTAAGGGTCATGTTGCTTCAGGCCAGGCTGTCGAAGGAAGACGCAAATAGGGTTATGTCCGAGGCCATGAACCAGTTCAATCTCACTCCTGCCGGGATGATAGCGAATAAGGCTATCAAGTCTAAGAAGGTGCAACTTGTCGCGGATCCTGCTCCGAAAGCAACACTCCCAGACCCCTCGACCATCATGCCTCAGATGAAAGAAATGCACAGCTTTTTCCAAAGGGCTGATCAGAGTGTTGATGTTGGTTCCCGGAAAAAGTTTGATGTGGTCGAGATTGGGGAGACGTTTAATAGAGAAGGGCTGGATTCTGTCCTTTAGTTGCTCCCTGTGAATTGAAACTAAACCAAGAGGATAGAAAAAAATGGCTGACGAACTTTCATTGGCTGACATTGTTCAGTCGCCTTTGGCTCCCAATTCTTTGACGCCTCCGGTCGTTCAAAGTGACTCAATAATAACTCCTGCCGAGGAATTGGTTGATGACAGGATAATTACCTGTGTCAGACAGGAAGAGTCCGAGGATGTGGTTCTTCATGCCGTTGTGTATGGGCTGGCTGAGGAGCAAGCGTGCTTGGTAAAATTAAGGGAGAAAAAGGATAAAGAAGGTAAGGATACATCGAATATAAGCCTTAAAAGGGGCACTCTTCTTAAGTACATGTCAGAAACTCTTCTGCAGAAGCGTGAGTTGATGGGCGCTTCGGAAGAGATCGATTTAAGGGGCCCGAAATTCCGGGAAATATTCAAGATGTTTCTGGAGACCATATCGGAGAGTTTTGATGAGGTGAAAATACCTCCGGAATATAAAGAAATGTTTTTCTCTGCATTGGCTCGAAACCTTGAAGGCTGGGAAGAAAGGGCCGAAAAGGTGGCCAAAAGTGTAGAATCCCGCCGACAAGGTGGTTAGTAACAGTTACAAAAAATCTGACGAAATCTGTTGAAACCTTATGAAAATTATCCATAATTATCTATCGATATACCGGCCCATGATAGGACATCCCACTAAGATGTCTTCATATCTGAACAAGATATTCAAAAGAATGTTCAGGCCGGGAATCAGTAGAGACCTTTATCTTGGGGTTAAAACTGTAGAAGTTAGTGGCTTCGCCCCGGCCTTTTTCAGGCCGGTCTATGCGAACTGTGGCTCATGGCATAGTCTATTTCAAAGACCCTTTGATAACCAAGCGGATCAAAGAACTCATGCTCCATTGGTGTTCATGCCGGAGGTCTGCCTATCAGGCCATGCATAGACAAGGCCTAACTGGAAATGCTATTAAGATTTACTGTAAAAAGAACTATATGGCCCTTTTGAATGGAAGATATGTGGCAGATGCAGCCTGCGAAGCCTCTAAAACAGAACAAGAACATGCCTTGTTCGGTGGCAGGAAACTTTGGCATAAATTCATTAAAGGGTCAATTTCCAAAAAGAAATGGCAGCAGGTCAGGAACAATACTCTGTATTCAAGGGGTGAGAAGGCCAAATCAGGTAATCCTAATATTCGGGTCGTGGGCAATCAGCTATGGGTCAATGATCCAAAAATGGGTTGGATGAAAGGGAAATTGTGGCTGAACAAACCTATAAATCCAGAGTGCTATGATGCCCGAATTCAATTAAAAGATGGGAAATTTCATGTAACTGTTTCTTGGGCAGAAGAAAAAACTACGCCAGTAATCACTGATAAGTCTACAGGCGTCATAGGCGTGGACACGAACCCGAATGGCCTTGCCCTGTCCGAGATTAATCAAACAGGTAACCTACAGTCGCATGTTTTTTTGAAGAATGACAGGATTCAATTTGCCAAAACAGGGAAACGTGATTATGACATCAAGGTCATGGCCATCAAGGCCGTGAGGGTTGCTAAGGATGCCGGGAAACCCCTTGTCCTTGAACAGTTAAATTTTAAGAACAAGAAAATGGGCAAAAAATTCAACCGGATGGCTCATAACTTCATTTATCATAGACTAATTGAGGCCATCAAATCCCGTGCACTGAAAGAGGGTGTAGAGGTCATAGAGGTTCCTGCGGCCTATACCTCTATCGTGGGAAAGTTAAAATATCAAGACATGTATAGCCTTTCCATTCACAACGCAGCGGCGATGGTGATTGGAAGGCTCGGTTTCTTAAATAAATCGGATAAAGTAGTGGTAGACGTTTCGGGAAAGGGCAGCCTACTGAAGCTTGAAGCAAGAGGCAGGACTGTCAGCCTGAAAAAGAAATCATTCCTTTGGTTTAAGTCCAAGTTTCGGGTACATGCCCGGGACGGGACTTGCCAGCAATCGCCTCTCCTCACAGGAGCATGTCTGGCACCTTGCTAGAAGCAAGGCACAGGGCATAAGGACACTGGCAGACTAAGACTCGGGTGTCAGGTAATCGGACCTTACAACAGGTCAGGCCCGTTAGGCTATAAAAAGCTTATAGGGAGTTTGAAAGGACTCCTTGGAAATTTGTCGAGAAATAGATTTTGACAGATTTTTTAAACCTGGATAAATGTCCATATCGGAACTTTGTAATTCATATGTTAACACTGTCAAACTCCGCGATGAAACAGAGAGAAACATCATAGAGTTTGCCGAAGCCCCTTGGGGGCTTGGTCTCGGATCTTCGCCAGAGGTACCTCCGCTTTTTCCTGTCCAGAAGTTCATTTTTAAATGCTATTACAACATACCGTTGCTCGATGACGGTGAGCGCCGGATCATTGTTAATGACCGGTTTAATGAGAGGGAACGGTACCGGTTTAATGAGATGGAGTACCTTAATTTCTTGTGGAATGAAGGTCGGATTAATGTTAAAGAAATTACAGGAGATATAAAGGATAACCGCCCGAATTTATGTCTTGTTATTGGTCGTCGTGGATTGAAGACCAGTTCCATATCTGTATTGGTTGCTTATGAGACATATAAGCTTCTAAGAAAAAATAGTCCACAGCAATTTTATAGAATCATGCCGGATGATGAAATTCGTGCGACCTGTATAGCCACCAATCAAGAGCAGGCCTTGGAACTTTTCAGAAGAATTACGGGTCATCTTGAGCGATCGGATTTTTTCAAAAAATACAGAAACAAGCCTACGCTTAATTATATGCAACTCAGTACCCAGAGGGACATAGATGCTTATGGGACTGGGGGAAGGCCTTCGATAAGAATTGTGGCGTCGCCTTGTAGCGGACGTGGTCTTCGTGGTCCGAATAACATAGTGGCGATTCTTGATGAGATGGCTTATTTCTTTGAATCAGAATCTTCTCAGGATAAATCAGACCGCCAGGTTTATGACGCGGTTACTCCTTCGGTAGCAAGATTTAATGCCGAGGATGGGACACCACATGGCCGTGTAATTTGCATATCATCCCCGGCATCCAGGTCTGGGAAATTTTTCGAGTTGTTCCAGAGGTCTATGGAGCCGGATTGTAATAACATTTTGATGATCAAGGCTCCATCGTGGGAAGTTGATTATACTCTGTCTCCTCAGTATTTACGATCAAAATATGTCGAGAATCCGATTTCCTATGATGCAGAATTTGGCGCTAATTTCTCCGACAGGATATCGGCGTGGATTGATAATGAGCAAGTGCTTAGGATGAACGTGGTGCCCGGACTTAAACTTAAGAAGCGCAGTTATGAGCGTATCCCGCATTTCATGGGTGTGGATGTTGGGCTTAAGGGTGATGGTACGGCCGTAGCCATAGTTCATATCGTGAAGAAAGAGATGATTGGTGGGACGAAGGATTTCATAGAGCTTGATGAGCTAGATGTTCGATATGCTGCGGATGAAGGCAAGGAATTTTTTCATCCGGATGAGATGGCGGAATGGATAGCATCTTTTACGGAAAAGTTTTTCATTGTGAAGGGTATTCTTGACCAATATTACGGTCTTTCCATGGTACCTGTGTTGATTGATAAGGGTTGTAAGCAAATAGAGGCTGTTCAGATGACCCGGGAGCTTAATTCAAAAATTTTTCAGAATCTCATGTCTAAGATGCTTGATGCTGGGCTTAGAATACCAGAAGGAGACGAGCGTCAGGATGCAGGTGGAGCAAAGACCAAGGACTTGCCATTGGTTCAAGAGATGCTCAGACTTCAGGCTACGCAACATTCTAAATATTTGATCAGTGTCGAGGCGCCGGAAATAAAAGGTATACATGATGATTTGTCTGATGCTTATGCCCGTGCGGTTTATCTGGCTACCGAGTACATGTCCGTGGGTGGGGGCATGTCAAAAAGTAACACGACAACAAATACTGGTGGGGCGCCTGCCCTTTCTTATAAGCGTTATTTGATGCGACAGAGACAAAGTGCGATGTATACCAATCGGCCGTCGTCGAGTTTGATGAATGAGATGAGCAGAAGCCGGCAGATGGGTTCCTTGGGCGGTCGATTCGGAAGATAACTCAATAGGAGATTTGCAATGTCTGAACAATTTCGTGGTGACTACGCTCCAGATTTGTATAATGAATCTAAGAGATACTATCTCCTTCAGGCACAGGAGCGCGTCACGCTTACCGATGCCGAGTTGCGGGACATGCATAACATGTCCGCCGGCCAGCTCCGGCGATTTGTTCAAGGACAACTAGGAGATTACTGTGCCATTGATACCGGTTTTCTTATCTCTGAGTCCACTGATAATACGAATAATTTTAAAATAGGTGGTGGAGACGGTACCTTAGATCATCCCGGGGTAGCTTTCGTTAAAGGATTCAGGGTATATCTAAAAAGCGATATTACTTATAAGGACCAAACCGATAATGGAAGTCTGACTTCTGATGGGTATACGAAGACCATTCTTCCTGCCCTCAGTGCCCCGATAAGTGGGGATCGTACTGATTACGTATACCTTGACCTGCACCTCGCAGAGGTCAGTGGAGACACGACATCCGGGAGTGAGTACATAGACTCCACCGGTCTGGTTGATACGCTCTTAGGCCTTCCAAGCGCCAATAGACTGCGTCTGGTGCAAGATACAACAGTTGCTGTAGGTGTATCAGTTCCTTCCGACTATGTTGTACCATTTGCTGATGGCACGGTACAGCATTATACTTTTCCTCTTGCGAAAATAATCAGGCATTCTACCAGACCGACAATCCTCCAATCCGATATTACGGATCTCCGGCCGGTAGTAAGAACTACGGCCGAGCTTGATTATGCATTGAAGCATGGCGGAATAGATGCTTCATCTTTGGCTGATGGCATTATCACTCCTGCCAAGATGGATTCTTCGGGTAATTATACATTCAATTCCCTTGAAATAACGGATGACCTGCTTGTTGACGGGGATCAAACCGTTCTTGGAAATTTCACGGCATTATCATCCCAGATGACTGTGGGAAATTTGGCTGTACAAGGAAACACGGTTCTCGGGGATTCCAGTAGCCCTTATGATAGCAGGACCTCTATTTATGGTCAGGTATCTCAGTTCAATGACACCACGAACACATCTTATTCTATCAATTCTTCGAATGTAAATTCCTCTGCCCCTGTGTTCCAGATATTGTCTGATGGGTCTGGGACTTTATTGAGCCTCACTAAAGACTCTAGTTCTACCGCATGTGTGATATCCATAGATTCGTCAGGTTCTGGGTATGATATATGTGATCATCACAGGAACAGCTCTGGTGGTGCCATCTCGATAATAGATGACGGGATAGGGTCAAGTATATGGCTTCAGAAAAAGGGGTTGAAGGGCAGTGCCATTCTGATACCCACATCAAGCTCTGACCCGGCCATATGGGTAATGAATGATTCGTCTGTTGCGTCTACATCGTTGAGAATTGACCAGACTTCCGGAAAACTTATTGATCTTCATTCGGCTTCTAATGCTGTTGGTGTTTCAATAGTGTCCACAGGACCTGGTACTGACCTGTCCATAGTCCATTCGAGTGGTTCTGGAATGGCTATGGATGTTACCGGCGTCCTTAATGTGACGAATTATAATGGCCAGGCCGTCAATATTGCTCAACATGCTAATGCTACTTTGATGTCCCTAGACAAGCTATCTACAGGTGATGGACGAGGCCTTGAAATTAATTATAGTGGCAATGATGTTGGTCTACAGGTCAATAGTGATGGCACTGAAAGTATAGCTTTTCATATATCTCATACCGGAAAGGGTAATGACCCAGCGGTAGACATATTTGTCGGAGGAAAAGAGATAGGAAATGCTTTATCTATTGAGATGGCCAATGCAGATACCACAGATTCTACAGGTCAAGTAATGAATTTGTGGAACCGGGGGTTTGGCCAGACCATTGACATTCTTCAAGATAATACTTCTTCTAAAGCCACAGTCATTCAGATAGATAATCAGAGCCAAGGCCTTGATGTTAGTTCTAATTGTTGGAGCATTGACGGATCAGGAAATTTCTACAGCTGGTGCGGGGACATGTCAGCCGGCAGATTTGCTTCAACAGATGGAACGCATTATCTGGCATCTGACTCAATGTGGCTTGATTATTCTAATTTTGATTCTTCAAATCCAGGAATTGCCGGCCAAGCGTACATACAATACGGAATTTTGAGAGTAAGTGATGGGACGATGTCTGCGCCCGATTTAGGGTCTACTGGCGTACAAGGAACCACAGGATTACCTGGAACAACTGGAGTACAGGGAACTACAGGTCCTCTTGGTGCTGGATTTACTGGGGTACAAGGAGCTACTGGAATTCAGGGTATTGGTTTTACTGGCGTACAAGGAACCACAGGAATTCAGGGTATTGGAGTCACCGGGATTCAAGGATCAGTTGGTGCTACAGGTATTAAAGGATCTACTGGAGTTCAGGGGTCTACCGGAATCCAAGGCATGACAGGAATAGGAGCCATTGGTGCCACAGGTTTGTCTGGAGTCACAGGGGTACAAGGACAAACAGGAATAAAAGGTGACCAAGGCCATACAGGTTCGTTAGGGTCAACAGGTGTTCAAGGAGTTCAGGGACTTATAGGCCAGCAAGGGGAAACAGGTTATCAAGGTATTACAGGATATGGTGTAACTGGAATTCAAGGGGCTACTGGTATAGGACAACAAGGAGAAACAGGAGTCCAAGGGATTACTGGAATTGCTTCTTTCGGAGGCCCTCAAGGCATCACCGGAATGGATGGGGTAACAGGACCTCAAGGTGAGACTGATCCT
>OFOO01000035.1_pt1 | contig 10418 bp, 20 predicted proteins | sample 1542381 | NCBI WGS metagenome assembly OFOO01 (sample SAMN04958509, study PRJEB24370) | sediment metagenome | isolation source: lake sediment | place: USA: Lake Hill lake, St. Paul Island, Alaska | collected 2013
CGCTTCCTCCACTGGCACGAGGCCGGTGGTTTCCGCTCATGGAGACTTATGAAAATGCGCTTGGCAGAATTCGAATCTGCGATCTCTTCCAAGGAAGCGCTCTAACCAACTGAGCCACAAGCGCGGATGGTGGAGCTGACAGGGATCGAACCTGCGACCTCAACGCTGCCAGCGTCGCGCTCATTCCAACTGAGCTACAGCCCCGTTTAACACCATATGATTTTTCCCTGAGTCACCAGATAGTGGGACTTGCAGGGGAATTGAAAATTACCTATCGAAGGTCGAAGCGTCGGCTTATTCTCCGTCACCTCAAGCGACCACCCATTAAGTCCCAAGGACGTAATAGTCTGCAATCCACATTGCCCGCAAGCACAGAGATGAATCGCCGTACCAAACTCCTCCGAAACGTATAATATCCCAAGCTCGAGCTTCTCAGGCATGAAATAAACATGCTGTATTTCAAGACGGTCAATCTTCATAAGTCCCTTTCCAATTCCCGGCGCTCTTGCATGGTCAGTTGATCCCCACTGTTATACCAACCTGAATGTCTGGGATTTCTGCACATGGAACATGAGCACAACTTGGTAGTATCCTTTCGTAGCCCGATGTCCCGTTCCTTCCATTCTTTGACCTTCTCTTCAGACCATTCCTTCGGCAACGGCCATCGACCAGAATAGCCATTCGACCGACGGACGCCATGGTGATAGCCGATAACATGGCGTTCCAACCTGTTTTTTGGATGCGACATAGGCAGTACCTCCCCTAGAGGTCAGAGTGTGATTGCCATGTCGCCCCCTCTTTCTGTATATGATTGCTGATATTCACGATCTTACAAGCGGAAGCCACGGGCCTTGTGCCCGTGGTAGTTTACTATCACTTTTCAATACCGGATCCCGCGGCTATACTCCCAATGGATCTTTTCCCCAAGCCTTGACACATGCCTCGTATGTCTTCTTCGCCCTCAGATAATCCTCACGGGGAACGGCATGCTTCCCTGCGTCCACCTCCTCCATCTTCTTGATGAATTCCCTCGCTGCAGCCCCTCTGAGGTGAGGCGTTGGCCTGATCGGCAGTGCCATAAAAACCCTTTTTTTGAAAATAATCCTTTACAGGCATTTGCCCCTAATTATACAATCAGGGCATGGATATTAACAACCCAAAATTTCAAGAGGGAGTCTCCCCTATGCCTTATGATAACAAGACCCATTGTGAAGAGTGCTATTACTCAGAAACCTGCAGAATAGTAAATTTCTACAGATGCAATGAATATGTCCCATGCCATGGAACAAATTTCATGGTTGACAGGGAAGTATCCATAGAGTCAATGCCCTTAAGTGTCCGGGAGCGCATTATCTCAATGGCATAGAAAATTAAAATTCAATAACCTGTCCTTTCTCCCCAAACCCGATGAATCCGTCAGCTTTGGCTTTCTGTACCCACTCATCGAGTATCTTGCCGTCTTCCCCATAAATGTTGTCATTAGTATGGACAAGAACCATCTTTGCCTTTATCTCCTTCGGAAGATCCCTCAGATCCAGATAATTTGCATGTACCCCTGACTTAAATGAATAAGTCTCACAGTCATTGATGATAAGGTCGGCCGATTTGTAAAAGTCCATGATCTGTGCGGGGCAATATTGAGTGTCAGTTGTAAAGTAAACCTTCTTCCCTCCCTGAAAGGCCATGAGTCCATAGCACGGAACAATCGAGTATCCGTTATAGAAATGAATGGATTGGATAATGGCAAAATCAATACCCTGCCAGGTAAAAGTCCCGTTAGGCCGAATCATGTTCACTTCGAAAAAGGATTCCAGAGACAGAATCTTGCCTTGATAGGATTCCATCCCACCTTTCCATGTATTATCCCACCCTTTCCTCAAAAGCTCCCCATTGCCATAGAGATTGATCTTCGGGCAACCCGGGGTAAAAAATGTACAGAACCCGAGATATTCCATGCCACCAGCGTGATCAGCATGCAAATGTGAAATATAAACAGAGTCAATATCCCTAAAAGACAGACCCACCTCTTTCAATGAGAACCTGATGTCACTACCTGCATCAAGAAGGAGTCTCTTCTCGTTTTCCTCAATGAGCATGTTGGTCTGAAAACCCTTGGTCGTGAACGCAGAACCGGTGCCAAGAAATCTGATCTTCATAATAAAACCCTCTCCTTTTTTTATGTTATTTGGATGGCCTTATTGTAAAGATATATTGCCGGCACAAGTCCCGCCGTGACCAAGATCACAAACCTTCAAGTATTTTTTGTCCATAAAATTGGTAGTCCCAACCGGAATTGAACCGGTGTCTGATGGATGAGAACCATCTATCCTTGGCCACTAGACGATGGGACCATTGTAAAAGTCCTATATGTTTTTTTGTTTATAACATAGGACATTGTTGATTTTGATGCCCCATATTCCTTGCTTAATTGCCTTAAACTCCTACCGAGATGATGTTTCATTATAATTTCTTTAACATCATTTTCAGATAATTTCCTTGTCATTTTTGCAGCTTTCAATGCATGAGAAATCCGTTCTTGTACGGGTCTATCAAAAGAATTTTCTGTTTTAGTTCCTAAAACGATATTTTTATCAGAATAATCTCGGGTGTTACCGTTAAGGTGTCGTACTTCAAGCCCTTTCTCAAAAATTTTATCGCCAAATAAAAAATACGCCTTTAATCTGTGAATCCTTATTGGAATAGGACTTTTAAATCCCTTCGGCTTGACCGTGATACGAGGATAACCATTTTTATCATATGCTAGTTTAATCTGTTTGCCATAAGGCCCAATAAGTCTATCCTGGCAATCAAAATGATACCCTCGACCCACTGCGTATTTTATTGCTTCATTATTGTTAGACAACATGTTCAATATTCCTGAACAATACTATTTTTTGAACAAAAATACTCCCGCCCGGAGTTGAACCGAGACGCCGACGGTGAAAACGTCGTGACCTAACCGCTAGTCTACGGGAGCATGTAAATGTCATTCCACTCAGCAAGCGCAGTCTCCGACGCCCGCTCCACGATCGGCTTCAGGTCACATGCGTATAATCCTGCCACAGAAAAAGCACCAATCTCCATCAAATAATACCCATTATCCATGCCCATACAAACATCGATTACAAACATTGGGTCAGGTTGATAAATGCCAGCAACCTCCCGCGCCAAATCCTTAGCCTCCTCCGGATACATAGGAGATACATTAAGCTCACCATTGCACTCATACTGGCTACCGGCTATGATATCCTTGCCACAGACCACGAATCGCCATTCAGCCTTAATATCCTTAGGCGTTGATAAAACTACCAGCGTGTCCGGTTCCGTGAACATCTCCACCCATGACCAATCTTGATGTATCACCGGTATCTCGAAAATCCTTCCGGTAAAACATTTCATCCCTGAATCCGGCCGCATAAATATGGACGATCCCCTCCCGACCCATTTGAACACCTTGTCCATGTTTCTCATGGCCTCGTCACGGGTCATCATCACATAGGTATCATTGAACAAATATTTTCCGAGCTTCGTGTAATAAGATGTGCATCGATAATTTTTCTCAGTCATCCACGGTCCTGGAACCCACTTTGGTCGCTCCCGCATTATCTGCTGGGCGAAATTGATGGATGACTGCACAATCACGCAGTCCTCATCCCCGAACATTTTATATGACCCGGACCCGAACGGCTCGTACTTTATGGTCGCAAGCTCGTAGCCCTGCCTCTCGACCTCCTCGATGAGGAGCTGCGTACTATTCCGATCATCAAAATGCTCGATGAGCCACTTTGGTTTCATAATGATTTATGAGCGGAAACCACGGGCCTTGTGCCCGTGGTCCCGGAACTAATTTGTCAACCGAAATCTTTTTTAAGGTTCCAGTATGATTGACCAATATATAAAATCAGTCCAACTTTTATGCGGAATCTCAGTAGCCAGCCGGCTCACCATCTGAGTTGGTGCAGCCCTATTCAACCTGGGCGCATAGGGCTTTATGATAGGCTCCTTGAACTTGCCTACTGGTTTATTCCCTTTCAGGCTATTACATCTTGTGCATGCAACCACGATATTGGTCCATTGAGTTCGTCCCCCATGGCTTCTGGGAACCACGTGATCAAATGAAAAATTAGAGAGACTGACTTTCTTGCCACAATACATACATGTTGCCCGATCACGAATATACACATTCTGCCGAGTAAACGGCAGAATACTCGTGTACTTCTTCGGGATGTAATCCGACTTAGTGCACTGAATGACCGACGGGATCGGCATGGAAATAACCATGTTCGTGGACATGGCCATACCCTCCATGTACCCCATGGACCCGGACGACCGGATAAGAGTGTTCTCATACACGGCCATGACCACGGCCCTGTTGCTACTGACAAGGTTGATAGCCCTCTTGACAGGTACAATGGAGACCGGGGTCCCGGCCTTGTTAAGCACTAAAGTCTTGGTAGTCACAAAAAAAATTCCCTCTATCAAAAAAAGTAACATTGTTTATCTGGTACCTCGGACGGGAATCGAACCCATATGAATAGCTTAGAAGGCTATCATTCTATCCGTTGAATTACCGAGGCATTAAGTTTGGCCGGGACGCGACTTGAACGCGCACGCCTTTCGGCAGAGGATTTTAAGTCCCCACGGTATACATTCCACCACCCGGCCATATTTATGACGAGTCGTAATCGATAATTCTCCATTAAGGCATTCTCCTTTTTTTCTTCCACTGGTCAAGGGGGACATCCCCCTTCTTGTTGTTGCAAGGGAAGCACGCTATCACCAAATTAGTCTCATCGTACTCGCCCCCACCGTTTGCCCGGGCATTCACATGGTCCAGAGTCGCCAGCCAGTGAAGCTTCTTCTTGTCCGTGGGGTCATCAACCTCCACGACAAGAGGCTGCTTCCCACAGTAATGGCACTTCAGAACCCCAGACCTGTTCAGTTCGGACTCCAGGAACGCATTACGGAAATCAAACCACTCCTGCAGAGCTTGCTGCCCGAGCTGGTCATGCAACATCACCAGTGACGCCAGTGAGCTCGAGTCCGGCTCCTGTACGAAGACCTTGTGCTTCCTGTTTCCGTATACCAACATTGTCGTGCCCATAATCCAATTTTATTAAATTTGAATCTATTAAGAGATCGTGCCAATTTCCATCTTTTGATGGTACCGTGTCTTTATCCCAATCCGCCACCACAGCAAAGACCGCGTATCCCTCAGGGCAATTTCTAAGAGCATCCCCTTGTGTCTTCCAGACGGAACCGCCGACATAGTCCGCGGTCCTGCCCTTTTTCATGGGGGCATCCGGGTCTCGTTCCCGGAAGTACCGGTTATAGCTTTCTTGATGTCCTACGGTATAAATCATTCGTGTTCTTCTTCCAACCCGTTGTAATCGACTTTTATGACCGTGCTCCCGTCCGAGTATTCGATCTTACGCAGTAACCTGTTACTGTTACTTTCCATGATGTCGAACAGTTTTCGAATCATCTGTTCCGTGCTCATGTCCTCCTGATGCGGATTGACCATGGCATGGATCATAGGATATATAAAAGACTCCTTCGAATGGCTGCCAAAACCAAAAGCGCCATTCAGTATGGCCAGGAATTTATCGGAATCATCCATTTCCCCAGAGAGCTTGCCATTGATAAGATCCTGGAGCTTTGGAAGTATCTCCTCATTGAAAAATTCATCGAATGAGTAGCTCATGTTTTTTACCCCTTTTTTAATTTGGTGCGGTCGAGAGAACTCGAATCTCCAAGGGATTGCTCCCACAAGGTTCTTAGCCCTGCGTGTCTACCAATTCCACCACGACCGCATAAAATGTCCGACAGGTGACCTCCTGTAAGGTGCCATCCCTGTGCACAAAGCAACCAGAATTCCAGATTGCTGCTGCCATCGGGTTCTAACCTTGCTTTTATCATCAGGCACCACCCCCGGTTGCGAGGGGCGCGTCTTTTTCCGCCACGGACATTATTTACCCATCATCTTCCTTGTCAGCATCCTTTTCTGCTCGTTGCTGGCATGTGGGAATTCCTCTTCAACTACCTTGGCACACCGGCCAGCCTTCTCCATGACCCCGTCCATATCCAGCCCCATGTGGTTCACGGGCTTCTCGATTTTCCCGTACTTCTCAATCTCCTCTTCCGTGGGCAGGGCATTCATGAGTGTGCCCATGCGTGCAATCAAATATCGACCCAATCCTGCCATGGCCATGCTCCCTATCTTATTTAGATTTATGGTACACCCGGTGGGTCACGATCCCACGACCCCCTGCTTAAGAGGCAGGTGCTACTACCAGCTGAGCTACGGGTGCATTTATTTCTTTATTTTTCGGCGAGAGGAGACTTGAACTCCTAATGGTTTTCACCACTGGTTTCTAAGACCAGTCTGTATGCCAATTCCAGCACTCGCCGTTGTTTAATGCCCGAAGAGTGACTTGAACACTCACGTCTTTCGACGGCAGGGTTTGAGTCTGCTGGGTCTGCCATTCCCCCATTCGGGCTTTTTGCTAAATATTTAATGGAGCCGAGGGCCGGACTCAAACCGGCGGCCTGCGGATCAGCTGCTCCATCAACTGAGCTACCCCGGCCTATCTCCAATATTTTGTGAACATGTCCCGTACCCAGTCATATAACACATACGGGCAGTTGACTATTGTATCCTTCTCAATAATTTCCTTACTTAAAGGGCAAAAGGCCTCATTTCTTTCAATTCTGATAGGGCACTGAGAACAACTCACAATGTATGAGCCAAGAACATTATATCGCTTTCTTCCATCGGTCGGGACAAGCTCTTCCACTGGATCTGGCCGCGGTTTTTCAGCTTTTGGGACAACTACCTCAAAAACATCCGGAAGCTCATTCTTGTTTTCTGGCTTATTCTCTGATTTTGACATATCAGGCCTCCTTTATAGAGACCTGAGAAAAATCAAGAGCTTATTAAGAACGAGTAACCCTACACGTCACCTTTATATGCTCTACAGGGATTTGAGGCATGTAATAAACATGCAACTCTCCCTGCCCATCTAATCTCATCCGGAGGTTATCCCCAGTGAGAGCCACATTTTCCTGACCTATATACCCCACCAAACTTTGCTGGATTGCCTGCTGAACATAATAGACCGTTTTATCGAGGTCACTCATGGGGCAAAGCTGATATGATATATTGGCCATGATTTTTACTCATAACATGGAGTTACAGATACCTCTTCATTTTCACCAACTTCAATTTTAAACTTTCTATCAATAAGTTCCCGCCCTGTCATCCCCAACCCCATTAATTGCCGCTTAATTTCACATTTTACCTTATCGGTATAGGGGCATATCATGTAAGAAATATTGGCCATTTTTATTTCATCTTTGCTTTCCACCCAGGAATTGGTTCTACTCGTTCAATTTCCCCAGTTCTCCAATTTGTCCGATATGTAGGATGTGGGTTCCACTCTGATCGATGGTCCACAATGTTCCACGAATCGTACAGTTTCCTGTACACTTTTCCATTGGGAACCTCCTTGGTACGTCGCACCTTCCTGTTTGCCTGCTGTTTGGCAAACCGTTTATACGGTGACCCATTTGTGTCCTTGAACCAAGGCTCCCGGTACGACCTGCTCATGATTGTAACTCCTTTTGTTAAGGTAATTACATCATGGATTCCTCCTTCTTTGAATGGTACACCCAGAGCGATTTGAACGCTCGACTCTCGCCTTAAAAGGGCGATACTCTACCGCTGAGTTATGGGTGCATTGTTTGAATTCCAACGTTTGTTAGCCCAAAAACTTGCATTGGGCCTTTGAATGTTATATTCTCTATACCAACGTGTTATTATTTTTTCACTAACCCCAAATTTTTTCTGCAACTCTTTTGATGTCCATAGGGCTCTTTTTTGCAGAACCTTTTTTGGAGGCGCCTTTTTTGTTAAAGTTCTTTTTGCCCATTCCCCTCTTTTGAATTTAATTTTAAGTCCGTACTTTTTTAACCATTTTACCACAGCTTTGTCACTCACACCGAATTTATCAGCCACCCTGATCATAGGCATTTTAGCTATTAATCCAGCCAATTCCTCTTTTGATGGGTGTGTCTTTTCAAAAATTTCCCTGGCCTGCCTTTTTCTTTTTTCTAATAGGCAGTCAAAACATAGATTTGATTTATTTTTTACTGCTATAATAGACTGACATCTTGAGCATAATTTTACAGGATGTCTTTTTGATTTCCCACAATAATTGCTCGTCTGACTATGGCAATTAGGGCATAAAAATCTAATATTTTTCAATCTGTTGTCTGTTGAGTCCCCATTAATGTGATCTAAATGGAGTGATAAATATTTGCCCTGCCAGGAATTCCCTTGATTGCACAACGAGCACTTTTCTTCTATGACTTTTTCCTTTATAAGTCTTTTTTTTAAAGCATGATTTTGAATTCTACTTCCTTTAACTAGAATTTCTTCTATAGGCTTTTTTCTCAATAGAAAAACTGAAACATATTGACTTTTAAATTTAAGGCCTAGTTGATCTATTCTTCTCTTTAGAGTTAAATGATTATCCCCACGATTCATAAGACCAAAATGAGAGAGGATTTCTGTATAGGTCTTACAAGATTTAACCAAATTTTTGAATTCCTCGTCAGACATTTGCCATATTGGACTTGTAGTCATATTGAACCTCCTAACCTTAAAATACAATATGGTTAGTCTATGGTTCAATACTATTCTGGCTTATAATTCACCCTCGATTCCTGTGCCTATCCAGATGTCTTCAGTTGACTCATTCTCCGGCCACTCAAATATGCCGGCCGTATCATTTTTTAGTTCCTCATAGGACATGAATCCGTCCCACCCTGTTTCTTCTCGTTCCTTACCAAAGATTTCTTCGCCACCCACAGCATCTCTGAAACTCTTTGAACCCTCTGGGGCTATTTCTATTGAGAGGTAGCCCCATCGATACCTGACATACACTGGCCGGAGATCCTCTGTGTAGGCCTCCCATTGTGAGGGACAGCCCCCACAAGTCATGATCACTTTTACTATTTTGTATCTTGTCCCGCAAATCTGATAGTCTATATTGGTCATAACTCAAAAAATTTTCTGGTGAACCCGGCGGGATTCGAACTCGCCACCTCTGCCTTCGGAGGGCAGCGCTCTATCCAAAATGAGCTACGGGTTCATAAATAATCAATTCACTTTCACATTCTGAGCACACTTTTCGTTCATATTTTTGTGACTGTAGGGAGTGAATAGCACTTGACCAATGAACCCACGAAGTCACCTTTGTTTTTGTACTCACTTCCTTTTCGCAAACTGTGCAATACATGCTTCTATCGCAGTCCATACAGATAGAGTAATCCGGCCCAACCACTGGGCCACAGGCATTTCGGCGCCTGTTTGAGCTCTTTCCCGTACTTTACAGCCATCTCCAGAAAATATTTCGCGTGGAAGAAGGCTTCCAGTTGTGGCCTTGTATGCCTCAGCCACGAGTTGTTATGGCTCGAACGAAACTTCTTCCCTGTCCCTTCCTTCAGTATCACATCAAAGTCACTATTAAAGGTTGCCCCTTTTGGAGCCAATTTTCTAAGTGCCTTTACCATTTTTAATGTCAAGCTTTGTATGCCATAAACCTTGAATGACTGATGGTAAAACCTGTAGACCGCATCCTCATAATACCAGTGTCCGTTGATTTGCTCCAGTAGACTTCTCAATTCTGGCAATCTGGTCTTTATCTTCTTCAGCGGCATTCTGTGCCTGAGTGCATACATGTCCATCAGTCAATCCTTAATTTGGCGGAGACGGGGTGATTCGAACACCCAAACCCGTAAGGGCGGTAGTTTTCGAAACTACTGGATTACCGTTATCCTACGTCTCCGTGTAAACTTGGTACCCCCAGCGGGAGTTGAACCCACGACCCCAGGTTTAGGAAACCTGTGCTCTATCCAACTGAGCTATGAGGGCATTACCCTTATTGACGGCAATCAGATTTTAAGCATCATTTGGTGGACCGGGATGGTTTCGAACCACCGTAGGCGTAAGCCAATGGATTTACAGTCCATCCCCTTTAACCACTCGGGCACCGATCCGTTAAACGTAAACATCAACATGGACATTGTCAAGACTAAATTCCGGGTTGGCCATGTTGAGTCTTTTCAGTTCCTCATGTATCCTGTCCGATCGAGCCTGGTTAGCTCTTTCAATAAATTTCTCAATCTGAAGTTTTCGCATCTCGAAAGAGGTAAGGTTATCGACCATCATACCGGTTTTTATCCTTTCTCCTGTATCTTTCAAGGGACCCTATAAAGAACAGGACTACGAAAACGACGATGATAATTTAATAACAAGTTCCATCTGGATTCCCCCAGCCAGAAAAATGGAGCGGGAGACGGGGCTTGAACCCGCGATATCCTGCTTGGGAAGCAGGTGCTTTACCACTAAGCTA
>OFOO01000037.1_pt1 | contig 10210 bp, 4 predicted proteins | sample 1542381 | NCBI WGS metagenome assembly OFOO01 (sample SAMN04958509, study PRJEB24370) | sediment metagenome | isolation source: lake sediment | place: USA: Lake Hill lake, St. Paul Island, Alaska | collected 2013
GATCAGATATTGGTTATATTAAATTTCAAACCGGAGGAGCAGAAAGAGTACGGATAGACCCTACCGGTTATGTGGGTATCGGGGTGACGAATCCTGGATATCAATTGGAGCTATCTTATGATTCTGCCGCGAAGCCTGTGTCTAATACTTGGACTACTACTTCAGATATCCGTCTGAAGAAAGATATTGAGCCAATACAAGATGCTCTGAAAAAGATACTTGGTTTGCGTGGGATTACTTATCAGTGGATAAAGCCAGAAGATCAAGGAAATATGACAGGAACATATATGGGATTGATTGCTCAAGAAGTTGAGGGCATTTTTCCTGAGTGGGTTTCGATTGGTAAGGACGGCTATAAGCGCCTTACTGTTAGTGGGTTTGAAGCTTTAGTTTCAGAAGCGATAAGAGAGTTGCGAGAAAGTTATGAGACTCGTTTAGAAGAACTGGAAAATAGATTTAAGACATTAGAGGCTAAATTAGCTTAAAACAGGCGTCAAATAACTAAATCCACATCAAATTAAGGAGTGTGTCTCATGCCTGATGAACAAGTCGTCCAGCCCCAGACTGATCAGAAGCCCCTCGACATCGAGGTGTCACCGGAAGTGGCATTCAATCTGAGACTGCAGGAGTTTGATAAGAACATAGCCATGGCCGAGGCCCAGGCCGCTAACCTGAAAATGCAAAAAGCATCGTTCGTATATGACCGGAACATTCAGACCTTAATAGAGGCGGACAAGGCCAAGAAAGAAAAAGTGGTTAAAGACGAGGCGATTGAAGTCAAGTAATGGGTGCTCGTCTGGTAATTCTCCCTGGGGTTGTACTGCACGTGTGATACAGGTGTCAAATGCTGTTTTTTAGGCCGGGGGAATTGTTTTAATTGACAATCTTCCGGCTTTTTTGCTTACTTGGACGGTAAAGCACTTGTCATACATTCAGGCCCACATACGCGCTCGATGGGCAAGACACATAATTGTCAAAAGATAAGTTGAATTAAAAAATGAGTATATCAGCAGGAACATATACAGTTGGTGGAGTTGGCACAGATTATCCTGGTGTCACTGGGTTAAATAATGCCCTTGCGGATATGGCAGCAACCCTTACAGGAGATTTGACCTTTGATGTTCAGGACAATGTAAATCTTACAGGAACTTATTTTTTCTTACCTGCTGGTGGGTACACATTTAAAATAACCACGACAGCAACTTATCACGGCGGCAATCCTCTCATTGGACCAGTTGTAACTGTGGCGAGTTCGACTCCAACTTTTAGATCAGGCACTGTATCTTCTATTTTAATAATAGAAAAATTGCAATTCTTAAACAACAGTTTATACATAGACGAATGGAGTTCGGGAGGCCATCCGATTACCGCAACAGTCAGAAACTGTCTATTTATGAATTGTGTCATGGTTTTCGGTCATAACCAAGGCGGGAACTTTTATGTCTATAATAATCTTTTTGAAAGATTGGTAGTATGGCACTATGGTACTGGATTACTTGTTGTGGAAAACAATACAATAAACATAGCCTTTTGGATAGGTGTTTTAACGACCAAGGAATATACTGGGTTCACATTCAGAAATAATTATTTTAAAACTATAAGCGGTCACCCTGCTGCTCCGCCAAATTGGACGAATCCAGATCTCTCTAAGATGCCATTGTTATACAATAACGCCAGCAACGATACTTCTGTCACAACCATAAATTGGCGAACAGGAAGTTCTGGAAATATCGGTGGAATAGTTGTTGCCGATGAATTCCAATCAACAATAGTAACAAATCCATATTATTATTTCTTAAAAGATGATTTTTCCGAAATTCTTGCTTATAGTGGAATTGCGCCAACTCTAATAAGCTCTGATATTTCTAATCGCGCATTGCCAGACATAAATGGGGACTATCCAATAGGCTGCCATCGTTCAGAAATAACTGATTTTTATGTAAACTTAGCTGATGCCGCCGCCGCTGGTGATGGTTCCATTGTAACTCCATTCAATAAAACACAATGGCTTACTGAAGATGATGGAACCGATATTATTAGCCATGCTTCTATTAGATACCTTAAAGATCAATCTACTGTTGGAGCTAATAATTATTCCATAACCAATAATGCGGATATAATTCTTAAAGCTTTGAATTTGTCCACCTATGGTCCTGCTAGTTTTTACTCTTTGGCAAATAAATTTGTTGTAACTGTACAACCATCCAAACCAAACGCTTTAATAACATTACGAGATTTGGTGGTAAGTGCTAATTCTTCTTTTACCACTGATATTAATCTTAATTTCTCTACACCTTCTTTACTTGGTAACATCAAAAACTGTTATTTTGACATTTATAGCGATTATTTTCTAGTTCACTCTAATATACCAACTTTGAAATTTCAGGGTTGCACTTTTGTTTCAAGGCTCGGCCCATTTGGCTTAGATATAGGTGGATTGCCTCAGGGATTATCTGACACTTGTGCATATGAATTTGATGATTGCGTCTTTTATACTGAAGATTTTTTTACTTACATATTTCTTACTTCCAATGGATCAGCTTCAACTTTTACTTTTAGAAATTGTTATTTTGGTCTAAATTATAACATCAGCTATACAGAAGATGGATTAAATTATACAGACTGGTTAGTCAATTTAGGAACACCCCCACCAGGATATTTTCCTGTAAATGTAACTTTTGATGCTAATTGTCAGTGGGGCTTTGATTTTGGAGCGAATCCATTTCCCGACGCCAGCACTGCAATATTAGCAACAAAATCGACTTTTGATTATGGGATCTTCAATCTTCCAACAATAACAGATGCGGCAATAAAAGCTCGTTGGGTAGCGGATGATTATAATACAGGTTTATTCGGTGAGACGAGACAAAGCCTTGGTGCTTTCTATTTTCCAAGTCCTGTGCCACCTGTTCCTACAATCTATAGATATTGGGTCGCTCCAAATATTAATTCCTGGGACTCTTCCAACTGGGCGTATGTCTCCGGTGGAGATTCCTCCGGCGTCTCCATACCAGGACCCGCCAACATAGCCATATTTGATGAGTACTCATACGGACTATGCACCACGGATTCTACTGTAAATGTGGGCGGCCTTATATTGCAATATGGCTTTCCTAGTGTTCTCAGTCAGGGAAATTTCCCGATCTATATCGGGAGCTATGACGCATCTTTTATTGGAGGCGAATTCAGAGGGTCTACCCATGACATAGTCATAGAAGGCTCCGCCTCTTTTACCGGAACCAATTTCAAAAGTACCCGGGGAACGCTCTCCGTCCGGAACGCCTTTTTTTATACAGATACTACAGTGACTCCGCCCATAGAAATTTTGCAAACCGATGAATACGTCTTGGCAAATACTGACATCGTCAGCAAATATATAGCCTTAGACAGCCCTGTTAGTGACGTGGCCGTCAGCATAGGAGGCGGTAGCGCCCAAGAAGAAGGAGTAGGAGCAGATTTCTTAATAGATGAAGATATTCTCAGATGGGACGGAATGGTTCTGGAAACCAAACTCTCTGTAGGTGATATCCTTAAGGTAACATATGTGGCCAGTTATGGGGAGGGTGATTTCAAACACCGTAATGGTAAAGTCCTGATAAAAAGCACAGACAATAGATTCTTTGGTGGAGGTATCCAACTATACGATTTTGAATTCGTAAATTGCATGCCATGGACAGGAACCACGACCATAGACAGTAGCTGCTATGTGTCCCATAAGCAATATCTTACCAGCGGAATAATAACCGAAGGTACAGACGGGACAATTAATCTGACCGGTGACATGACATGCTCAAAGGACTTTGGTAACCTGTCCCCGGCTAATAATGCCTTAATAAGATTGATTGGTGATCGGGAACAAAATGTGTACTGGGATGAAGGAGGAATATACCCTACCGTTACCGTGGATAAATCCTCCTCGATCGAAGTCCTAGCAGAAGGCCCAGGGAGTAATTTGAGGATAGGCGGTAATTTTACGATTCAGGATGGCACATTCAATCTCAATGATCATGACTTGCTGGTTGGTTTATGAGCAGTATAATTATAAACGGCACGCTTATCCAGAATGGGAATGTAACCTGTGACGGAGATATAACAGTCACACCCTCTGGCTTGGTTATTCCTATCGGTTCTGATTACTATACCCGACAGATATATTCCTGCCAAGCCAAAAAATATGTGACCTGCACCGGTAAAAGCAGATATATCCGATCCCTCACTGGAAACGTAATAATAAACGGAACCATAGACGGGGAAGGACAAGGCTTCCCGGCCAGTCGTGGCCCTGGATGTAATAGCGTCCTTCTTGATAATCAACACCATCCGATTTTTGGATATGGCGCTACACATGCCGGCCTGGGAGCCATGAACCCTGACCCCGGGACAACCGGGTATTATGACGAAGAAATAACTATTACCGGTGAGGAAGTGGATCAAAAATGGTTTCTACTCACAGCCTCTCCGATTAATGGCGACATAGCGGTTAACCCGACCCACGGACCGTCACAATATTACCCGGATGACTTTGACCTTGATTGGAACTTGCTTTCATGGCGTCGTAAGCCCATGGAGCCTATCGTCATACTCGGGGAAGTCTTCAGAGTGCTTTATAACGGGACAACGGAACAGGTAGTGCCGAGTCCTACCCGTCCATATGGAAGTTATGAGGCGCCGTTATCTTTCGGTAGCGGGTCACATTTCACCCAAGGCGGTGGAGGCATATGGATTGAAGCCCAGAGTGGAACGGTATCTGTCAACGGCCTGATAGATATGAATGGAGAGAGCGGATTACCCGGCCAGAATACTGGTGGAGCGGCCGGCGGTAGTGTCTGGATTAATGCCTGGGCGATTGATGGCATTGGGACTATTTTAGCCGAGGGCGGGTCTACGGCTTGGCCATATGCGGGCGGTGGTGGTGGTGGGTATCTCTCCATGACGTATGAACGGTCTTATAGCTATACAGGGTCTTTCTCTGTAATTGGGGTGGATGGCGGGTCAGAAGGAAAAGTACATATTCATAAAATAGCGCCATTTTTCCAGGAGAAATTCACCGGAAAAATATGGAATGAGAAATGGTGGGAGATTGTTTCTGCAGGGAGTGATACTACTCTTAACAACTTCGTGCTCTTTAATACGCCCCAGGGAGACCCAAAGAGCCCGGCTGTTCAGTCGTTGTTTAGCTTGTCTGGGGACATCAAAGCCGACATAGATTACATGCCGTTTGGTTCTGAGGCTGGTTTCTACAGCAATAGCATGCTCTTGTACAAAGATTTTCAGAACTGGGTGGGAATAGCCAAAAAGAATGAATATCTTTTCGGAGTATATTCCGTCGGCGGGAACATGAGCCAGACCGGGATGGCCATAGATAATACCAATTTGACATTCAGGCTTCTCAAGCAAGACAGCACTTTTACTTTTCAATATTACGATTCTACATCTACTCCTCAGACGCTATATTCTGAGACCATACCAGAACTCCGTACGAGCAAGTTTAAAGTTCGTCTGGGGGTTGATAAGCTTCAATGGCCTGATGCTACCTCTGTGATTGTGGAGCATCTTGCCCCGACTTCGGTTGATCTTGTTCGTAACTGTATAACTTTGTCTACGGATCCTCTAGACACTTCGAATGTGGCTTTGAATATCGTTGGTGGGACCTCACAATATCAAGACATAGATTATTATGTGTCCGGCAGACAGATTAAATGGGACTCAAGTACATTGGATACGATGCTACCGGATGGTACGGTCCTTACTGAATATTTCCATATCTCGTCTACAGATATTGCCAATAAGTATATAAACCTGTCAATGTACCCATATACCGAGGCAGACGTAGCGGTGAACGTCTGTGCTGGCCCGCCCCAGAATCTTGGCACGGATTTTTACATATATCGTAATCAATTGTTTTGGGGCAATAAGGGCATGGAGAACGTGCTCATTGCGGACGATACCATAGCAGTGACTTATTTTGGAGAGCCAACATATATACCAGAACGTCTTGTATACGCCCTTACTAGAAAAGACGTTCTCCGGATTGTTTACAGAGCAGACACGTCTAATAATAGCGTATCGGCCGGTTTTGATACCTTCAGGCTCTTCAGAGGGACATTATATGATGCAGAGTCCACGGAACCTGTCCTGTACGTGGATCCTGTTCATGGATCAGATTTCAATGATGGCCGTAATTTGAATCCTCTCCAGAATTTATTTGTGGCTACGGCGTGGTCTAAGAGAGGTGGGACGGTTGTTCTTTATGATGGGACGCATAATCCTACGGAGCTGGTTGGTAAAGACGTGACTATTATGGGTGCTTATGGCGCCCTGCCTGTCGTGACTACGACAAATGTCTTGGATTCAACCGGGTCTAATTGGGAAATAGCGTCCCTAACATTCGATGAATGTCAAGGTAGAGTACAGAATCTGCACTTGTCCGGAGCAGTAAAGGGGCTTTTCGCACATGCCACGGACAATATAGAGGTGGTTGATTGTGAAGTCTCTGATGCCACAACAGGCCTGAGCTTCAGGACAGTGCCTACAATGGGTGTAGTTGTCAGGGGTACCAAGATACACGGGGTGGCTATCGGAATGGATTTTTCGGGCTGTTATGACCCTTACGTGAACTCCTGTGTAATTTATGACTCGACCATAGGGATTTATGCTTCAGACACCACCAATATCATCATAACATCCAGCACTCTGGATTCTGATTCTACGGCCATATGGCTTGATGGGACATGCAGTGGAATCATTGCTTCGAATAATTTGACCAATTGTGATTCGGACGTTTCTGGTTGTGGTATATATCTTTCTGAGGATTCCATGCCGGTGTCTGTCATAGACAATAATTTTTCGGGCACCAGTAACCCATTTGGTGGTCGATATCCGGATGTGGAATTAAATAATTGTTCCATAGACCCTGCATATGTAAGCCAGGCGGGTAGAGACTACAGGCTCCGGTCGGATTCAACGAATAGGGATAATGGTATAGAGGATTACGATCGGTTCATGAGGGACTTTCAAGGGCTCAGCAGGGCTACTCTGGCGCCACCAGACAGGGGTGCCTTCGAATATGTCGACGGGACGCATACTGGGAGCTATTATGTATCTGGGGCGGTATGGGAAGATTCTTCAAATTTTGGTGGGGCAGGAGATCCATTCAGAACGCTTGACAAGGCCATGCTCCATGATGGTCAGACATATGTGGCTGCAGGTCATCTTGATTCGTATCATCTTGGTCTGTCCAATTCCCGGGTATTGATTGATGGAAAGACTACTACGTGGTTGGATGGTACGACGCTTTATGCTCATGATGGGAGCTCGGCTACGTTCCGGACGCATTTCGGGAATCTGGATATAAGTAAAGCTGTTTATGCTTCTCCTAATGGGAATGACCTGATAGGTACCGGGTCATTTATTAACCCATATAGGACAATAAATGCCGCATTAGTCGATTCCTCGGATGGGGACTTTATCGTGGTCATGTCCGGGGAGTACCCGGAATTTACAGGGGTCAGAGGCAGGACCATATTGTTCCAGCCCGATCGGACTTCCATACAGGTGGATGGTACCCGCCGGTTCATGTGTGACCTGTTTGATCAGCCGGACTTGAGGCAATTCGGTCATGTCGAGTATGATCCCCAGTGGACTTTGGACTATACAGGGGCATCATCCGCCACTATATCGGACGGGTTCCTGAGACTGACACACGACGCCACGAATACCGTTCGGGCGGATTCTACGTTTACATTTACAAGGGATTTTGACATATCCGCGGATATCCGCAATGTCAGTGAACCGGTCATGTTCTCGGTACATAATGCAGATACCACGGCGACCCTTACGTATGATGACGGGTCATATCGGGTGGACATAGGCGCTGACGGGAGGTCGACATATTGCTATGGAGAGCTGAGTATAGGACCGGTCGAAGATAAAGAATTCTGGACGGATTACTTGTGCCTGACCACGGATGATACCCGAGTCGGATGGGCGCCATTGTCCTTGATGACTACTGATTGTTCATCCTCGGCCGTGAACCTGATTGGCGGTATCGCGCAAGAATACGGGGTAGATTACAAGCTGGAAGGTGGGCGACTGGTGTGGAGAGGCTTGGAACTTGACGGGGTTCTTGATCCCGGAGATAATATGCGGGTGATATATAAAGCCAAAGACATTTCCGAGAAAGCCCGGGCAATGATTTCCCTGCACGGGTCAAGGCTGGCCGTGAAGGTTTCTGATGGCCGTACATGGCTTACCCTGGCACGGAGAGATGTCAGCACGAATCTTGATGGCCAATGGGGCGCATCATTTTACATGGACCAGACAGGTTTGGCGGAAAGCCCCTGTCAGGTCGGTCGGGCATTTATATCTAATTTCCAGGTCATAGCATCAACCATTACCGGGACGGATCTTGATCAGCCGTTCCTGCAAAAGACGGAACGGAAGACAGTTATTATTTCTAGGATGTATCCTACTATCTTGGCGAGTGCCTTGGCTGATGGGACAACCGTTGCCGGGTCCATTTCTCCATCAGGTAACATACCAGTGCTTTTCGGGTCGAGTCAATCTTTCGCTATTGCCCCAAATTTTGGTTATCAAATTAATAATGTTCTGATAGACGGGTCCTCTGTAGGAGCCATGACAAGCTACACGTTCACAAACGTCATCACAGGCCATGATATTTTGGCGACATTTGACAGGACTTAGTTTATGCCGGTGTATCATTCAGGGAAATTAAGCGGGGGCGACAGGAATCCACCGGGATACTATAACCTGCCGTTACGCCCACAGACCAGAGACCTGACGGTGCCCTTTGGGCCTCGAAATCTCATGGTCACGTCCCCCTATTTATCTGGAATGAATGACGTTCGATGGGATGACCCAAGGGTTATTCCAGATAACAACGGGCTATGCATACTTGGCGTGAACGTGTACCGGGCTACGGACAGTGAGTTCGGACCTTATGTGAAGATTAATGATGTGCCGGTGGGTGTCCTTTTCTATCGTGACCAGACGGTCGAACAATATGTGTCTGGGGAAGACGCGACTTTGACGTTACGTATTGTTGAGCCGGACAACAGATGGCTGGTATATACGCAGTTTAAGCCGATTGTAGAGCCCGGCAGTAATGGCAAGACCACGGATAATATCAAATATGTTAAGGTGGAGATAGATGATGGGGATGGTCAGTTTCTTGAGGTGCCTGCATATTCGATGATCGGTTGGACAGGGGAAATAGCCCTTATCAGGAGTCCGGTATTTAATCCTGTCCTGCAACAGATCATACCACCAAGGCTTCCATACCCACCGAATGGCCGGGTCAGACTATCATACCGGTATTTGAAGCACAGTGTGGTGTCGAGTCTTAATCAGAGGATATTTTACAAAGTCACGACCGTGGCCAGGGATCCTGCGTCCGGGCAGATACTTGAGACGCCTATCGAGGAGGTTAATGACCGGTCTACGTTTGATATTGATGAGGTAGACTGGATATGGAAAGAGGCCATGCGGAGGAACATGTGGATTCTCGAGCAGGCCGGGGAGCGGGTGAAGGTTTTCGTTCGCAAATGGATGGGCACGGTTTGTGAGACATATGAACCTAAATATGGACAAACACATAATAATTGTGAAAAATGCATGGGTACAGGTATTGTTGGCGGGTACGAGGGACCATTTTCAATATTAATTGCGCCCCCAGAAACAGAGAGGTCTATTGAATTAGGGGACATGGGTCTTCATATCCGATATGATTGGATGACTTTTTGTATGAATTATCCGATGTTGAGCCCCCGTGATTTCATTGTCCGACAAAACAACGAACGGTACATTGTGGGCCCGGTCAATTACCAAGGTCAGAGGGGTGTGACTTTCCAGCAACATTTCACGATGTCTTATATAGACACGACCGATATCCGATATAGCGTACCGATTACTGGTGGCGAGACTTCTGTACCGGAATCCACGAACGCTTATCGAGAACCTTTGAAGAGCCCGGCATCACCGGTGATACCTTTGAAGCCGGAGATACCAGTGGCGAGGCAGACTCGGGGACGCACAGTAAACTGGGAAAATATTACATTTTAATGCTCCACCGTGAATGCTCCCCCTCCTAAAGGAGGGGGCTTCTATGAGCCCTTACCAGGCTCCTGCTGCATAGCAGCAAAAGCACGGTACTCAACAGACTGCATCCCCAGTCTGAGTATGTTAAACGAAA
>OFOO01000038.1_pt1 | contig 10170 bp, 18 predicted proteins | sample 1542381 | NCBI WGS metagenome assembly OFOO01 (sample SAMN04958509, study PRJEB24370) | sediment metagenome | isolation source: lake sediment | place: USA: Lake Hill lake, St. Paul Island, Alaska | collected 2013
GTTTGCAATTAAGGAATTGAGTGCATTCAAAGATCGTGCTAAATATCAAGAGGTTTTGAAGAAGTGGGGAGAACCTACTCGAAGTATGGTAACAAAATAGAGGTACATCCTACACATAGTTGTTTGCAATTGCGCCGGAGAGCGAGATTATAGAATGCGCCTAAGTAAAGTTTTGATAGCTTGTGAGTTTAGCGGAACTGTCCGCGATGCCTTTATTGAACAAGGTGTCCCTGCTGTTTCTTGCGATCTAATCCAGGCGACATCAGATAAGGGGAAGCATTATTTGGGGGACGTTCGAGATATTATAGGTGAGAAATGGGATTTAATTATTGCTCACCCGCCCTGCACATATTTGTGTAATTCCGGCGTGCGCTGGCTTCATACTGTTCCCGGCAGGTGGGAACTTATGCGGGAAGCAGCAAGATTTTTTAGAGTCTTTTTAGAAATAGATTGCCCGCGTGTTTGCGTGGAAAATCCCATTCCTCACAAATACGCTATGGAAATTATCAAGCAGCGATATACGCAAACGATACAACCGTGGCAGTATGGTCATGGCGAGACTAAGCGTACTTGTCTATGGCTAAAAGGTTTGCCTGATTTACAACCGACAAATATTGTTAAGGGCCGATATGGTAGAATATTTAGGATGTCGCCTGGTCCTGAACGCGGGAAGTTGCGCTCTATAACATATCCCGGCATCGCCCGTGCTATGGCGGTTCAGTGGGGGGCGCATTCAAGCTGAGGAGTCCGGCGCAACAGCAAACAACACGGCCTGTATGCCAAAATTGCAGTCGGTTATTGAAAGTTGATTATAGGCAATTTCAGCACACAAGCCGAACCGTTGTAAGAAATGCGCTGTCCTCTGGAAATTATAGGCGGCGCAGGAAAGGAATATAAAAATGACAGATTTACATCGTGTTGTTGCTGATTGTATTATGGATAGAATAGAGTCGTTGCAGTGGCAGTGTAAGGGATGTTGGCGTATGGATGGGTGTGAAAAAGATAGTGGTAATTATATGCTTTATTGTAAAGAACTTATTGTGGCCGCATTAACAGGCGAAATAACATTTAAATACAAAGATGCGCCGCTTAACACTATGGAAGACAGCGCACATCTTACAACAGCCACATGAATGTTCGCTTCGCCAATAACTAAAAGTTACTGCATCATGTGGCAAACGTTGGTTGCAATGGCACTCTTAAATTTATTATAAAGGCGGCACATAATGGCTAATCCACAGCGTGAGTGTTTTGTCCGAGAGGTTACAAAACTGGTTTGTTCTTTTAACGAAGTTCTTGATATGGTAGAAATCGTTGGCGTTCTTGAGATGCTAAAGTACCGTTTACTGTCAGCATGTGCCGCCAAAGCAGCGGAACCCGTGCCACAGCAAACAACACGCAAAGGAACGCCACAAAAAAAGAGAGCTGAATAATTTTATTATAGTTTTTTGCAGCGTCCATTTACGGGACGTTGTGCGAAAAATTTGTTGAACTATTTTATAGGCGGTCAAAATGTCAAGTGAAGTTTATTTGGGCGAGGTAGATTGTCGGCGTATCGAAGCGCTTACTTATGCGATAGAACAGTTGACCGCAGCACTGGCTGAGTCAACAAATTCATCGTACAACAGCGTTAGGGATGCCATTGCCCCAGACTGTATGCATTGTCGTGTACACGGTCATTGTTCTGTCAGCAAAGGTTCCGATTGTTGCAAGCACCTGTTCTGGTGCAACAGGCACCCGTAACGCAAACGTTGTACAACATGCCCGAAGAGTCTAAATTGTAGTTCGGGCTGAAAGGATTTTCGCATTATGGAATGTATTATTTGTCTCGAACAAAAGTGGAAATTGTGCAAATCGTGCCCACACGTTTCAGCCCGAAAGAGCAAAAGGGTGTCTTCGGGCACGGTCGTACAACAGAGTAAAGGTTGCCATACCGCCATCAATCGTGCTGTTACCAAAAGGTAGATCAGTGCAATGGCGGTACGGGCAACCGTTTATCAAACGTTGGTGTAAATGTGGATGCTTCTAACACTGTAACAAGTCAGATTTCAGGAAAGTACCGAATGACGACCCCCAAAACTATAGGGTTGTCGGACAATGCCGGATTAAATAATGGCTACTACAAATTCGCTTTTTCAGGCAGGGACACTTTAGCCCTACTATGGGTTTCGGGTTTTGATTTTATGAATGCGTCAAGCCCGACAACAACGACATGGGTTTTTTACAAGCAATAGCATGAAAACAAGGGGGATTTATGATAACCACAATATTTACCCTTTCAGGGATAGGTCTTTGCATTTTTAAGCACCCGTGGTGGGGCGGGGTATGTTTTCTCATTGCTGTTATAACGCTTGTATTTGGTGGAATGTAGGGGTAGACTCGGACATATAACAGGGGGTATTATGACACAAATGCAATTCGAGATAATAGTGCTATTCGCGATTTTTCTGATAATTGGTGAACTTATAAATATCGCGCATTTCTGCAAAGGGATTAAGAGAGACCTTTATCAGATTATAACGGGGAAAAAATTTAGAGACAGTGATTATATTTAAATAGAAATTAAAGGTAGATAGCGGCCAGACGTGTGGGGTCGCGCAAAACAGTCCGGGCGAAGCGCCCCGTGCAACAGGCAAAGGTTAAAATTCCCCGTTGCCCTTACGATGGGGATTGCGATGTATCAACAAAGATTCGTGGTATTTTTTACTGTGATCGTTCTGCGGGAGTTTGCAAAGAAAAAGGATGAAGGAGAAAGAAGAACCATTGGCCCACAAAGTCATTCGCCGTCCATGGCGAATGGAAAGCAAGGAATAGGCAACAAACAATCACACCCAAGGAGGTTTTCGGTGAGTTCATTAAAAACTGTTACAGCAATCTGTCTGGGAGCTACGCTCTGCACAGCGCAGACAATCAACATCAGCGGTGTAGTTCAAGACAGTGGCGGAGTCGGGCTTGTGGGAGCAACGGTGAAACTTGAGAAAGCCAACCTGTCGGCGACCTCTGGCGCTGGTGGGGAGTGTTCACACTTACCGGAAGTGCGTCAGCAAAGCCGCGTACAGCATTAGACGCAATGGCGGCAAATCCGGTTAAGTTTCGAAATGGGAAGATCGCATTCACCCTTTCCGGCAACACTTCCGTCGGCATTTCCATTCATGATGTTGGCGGGAGACAGGTGTTTGGCAGTAAGCGAACGCTAGGCTCAGGTACGCATTCGATAAGCGTACCAATGCAAACTGGAGGGATTTTCCTGTGCAAGGTTACCATTGGGCATGAATCGTATTCATTCAAAGCCTCGTCTTTTGGAGCATCTTCAACAGGACAGGCGGTTGTTTCGAGTGGAACTTCCACCTTGGCCAGGCAGGCGAAGGTTACGGCGAGGATAAGCGACGTTATTGCAGCGACAAGCCCTGGCATGTTGAATTACCGTTGTGTCATTGGGAACTCGGATACGAGCGGAGTGGTGATCAAGATGCTGGCGAATGCGGGGGATGTGACGGATGTGGATGGGAATGTGTATCAGAGTGTGCAGATAGGGAATCAGGTGTGGACAGTGGAGAATTATCGGGCGACGAAGTATAATGACGGGACAGCAATACCAACGGACACATCGGCAGTAACTTGGGGCAACTGGGAAGGCTTGGCCTTTGCTCGTGACACAACGCCGAAATATTGCTTCTACAATAACACAGCTAATGCAGATAGCATCAAAAAGTATGGTGCGCTCTATAACTGGTACGTTGTAAGTCCAACAAATATCAAAAAGATTGCGCCAGCAGGCTGGCATGTGCCGTCTGATGCGGAGTGGGATACTTTGCAGAATTATCTGTTTGAAAAAGGCCGGATAGATCATACATTGTTGGCAAAGACCGATTGGCAATGTGTAGATAGCGATTTGTCAAAGAACAATAGCAGCGGTTTCTCGGCCCTTCCGAGCGGTTTTCGTGACCAGGATGGTCATTTCTACTGCCAGGGTTACGGCGCCGGTAGCTTTAGTAACTGGTGGAGCGCTATGGAGAATAGTGCGGGCAGCGCATACGCCCGTAGCCTCGGCTCCTGCAGCGAGTACTTGGATGGCATTCGCAAGCAAGGGGGCTACAGCTCTAAGAAATATGGGTTTTCTGTCCGTCTTTTGCGGGATTGAAAAGTGGAGCGGTTGCCAACAGGCCTACAACAGCCCCCTGCTGTTCGGGCAATTTGCCCTTGAAAAAACGGGGTATTGTAGGCGCGGCGAAAGAGGATTTTATGGTTGACATTACGACGATACCGATTACTGAGTTGGAAAGTGATTTACAAGACAGCCGTAACGATATTAGTGCGTGCGAAGTTGCTTTATCGATGGGCATTCAGACGTATAGTGGTGGACCTGTTTTAGATAGGTTACACGCAAACAGACGGTTTATTGAGATTATTACCGAGGAATTGAATCGCCGTGCAGAAATTAAAGAAGCGGGCGAACAGCAAGCAACAACACGCCAAAATGCGGCTGACACCAAGGAATTGTAGGAAAATGGAAGACAAGTTCACTCAGGGTTTTGTGGCAGCATGCGCAATTACGCTGCGGAATCATGGTTGCGATACTGAGGTACGCGACACTCTTATCTGTTTGGGTCCCGCGTCAAAATCGATCACTCTTCTTCGTAAATTAGGCGTTGAGGATTATGACATAAACATTCTGCGTCCGATCATTCGTGAACTCCAGGCGAAGAAGCGCCGGTCGCTTCGCACATGAGTACACGTCGGCATACTCTTCCGTTGGGAGAAATTCTCTCCCGACTATATTTAGGAGATTTTGCTTATGGCTACTTGTAAGGTTTGTGCTTCGGGTGACAATGTGTCGGCGTTTGGGATTGGCCTTAAACAGACTTTTATATGTGAACGATGCACAACTGCTATTATGTTGCAACAAGTGACCATAAAACTCCTTGAGGCTAATGTACCCATTCAATGGGCCGACAACAGCCGCGTTATGCAATTGCTTTGTGACATAAAGGGTCTTTTGCTTAATGAAGACACTCCCTCCACCGCCCACCGAAGGGGCCATCACAAAGAGGTGAAAAGGAATGGCTAAAGTCAGAAATTTCAAGAACACAAAATGCCTGAAATGCGGACGTTTGCAGGAAGACATGTACATGGTCGGGCCTATGGTATTCTGTCCGGATTGTTTTATCTTCGAGTTTTATGCCTATTATGATAAGACGGTTCCTTCAGACTCGGATGTCTATAAAAAATGGCTCCACAAATATGCAGAGCTGTTGTATCTTTCGTGAGTCTTACCGGCATGCCATCGGCAGAGGAGATCTAAGACCTTTATGCTGGTCATTCGTAAAGAAAATATACATAGGCGGAGAACAGTTCACGAAAGGAAAATATGACCGCTCGAAAAATGTATAATCATAACATCATTGTTAAAAAAAATCATAGAGAATCGGTTGATAGTGACCATGTTATAGCCATGCTCGGAGCCCATTTTAAAATAACACAGCTCGAAAAATATGAGAACGCCATTATTAATATGCTTTTTAATGAAGGGCTTAAAAAACATCAGAAAATACAACGAATTGGGGAACATCTCCTTAAAAGAGTCCAAAAATTTATGGGGGAAGAATTACGAAAACGATATGGCCCGTATATAAGCGTTTTAAGGAGAAAAGAAAAATTTTTATGCAATTTCAGCATGGTATATAAAACCGAACACGGCCGTCTGTATCAATCTTCTATTTTTCCTGATCTGTTTATCACGTCACATTGTCTTGAAAGATATGAACAACGTATGCCTGATTTAGAAACATTTGAACTAACATCAGGCATAAATGCCGCATTCAGAAAACGGTGGGGGGCAGACCCGACCGCTTATGATTCCTTGGACAATATTCTCAACGCAGTTACAGAATACGGAGTGCCTGTCGATCAAGGGGATACACTCATCCTGAATCTGACTTTCGGATTATTAGTCCTTGATGTGTTCGAGCATTTTTCTGTGGCGAAAACATTCCTGTCCCCGAACATGGGACCAAAATGTGACTGGTTTGCGCGGGAAGAAGATATCACAGCCCTTGATGCCTCTATATTGGAAAAATCGGTGCCTATAAAATATCCATTATCATTTCAGATAGTGGACGGGAAATGGAAAATCAACTAAACAAATAAGGCCTATTTATGATAGCAGGAACAATCATGACAGTGCTTGTAATTACAGGTATCTTTTTGTTGATAAATCTCATAGCGAAGAAACACGTTCAAAAGCACAAGGTATTTTTCAAAGCCCTGACGGCGGACATGCAAGTCCGGTTTGGTAATGGGACAATACTCCCGACCAATATCCAGGAATCCATGAGCATGTTATACCCATATCTTCCAAAGTTTGATAAATGCTTCGAGATTCCGGTAAAGCAATTGGCAGAAATGGTAGAATGGACCATCGACCCTAATAAGTATGGATTACATATCTCCCCCAAGAAAATTAAAAAAAGGAAAAAATGAAAAACGAAAAGGGTGATAATTACGAACGGTATCTTATTAAGAATATAGACAAACATACTATGGACAACCGAAATGATCTTTAAGAGGCTTCATGCCGTGGGTGAAGAAATCGTCCAGAATAAGATCCGTTATCTGGTCGAAAGGGTGGCCGTAGTGGATGATACCCAACACGTGAATCTGCGATGCGTGTCAGAAAGAATAACACCCCCTGATCGAGACGATATAATGACCCTAGCGGATTCCATGGTTCTGAAATGGTGGAACACCTATGGGTATGGAGCCACGGACGGAGAAGGCTATCGAGCTCTTGTAAGAATAGTCTCAGAGGCCTTGCAAAAAACTTGAGGAATACATGGAAAGTCTGACACAGCATTACCAATCCATTGGGTTCAAGGATTTCAGAACCTATAGCAATTGGTGTCTGGCAAACGGATTCAGCACATCCAAAGAAAAACTTCCAAAATTTCTGGAAAAAGAGAAGAAATTTGTCCAGACCAATAAAGCCCTGCATTTTTTACAACAGAGCAACAGGCCGGACAATATAAAAAATTTTATCAGAGATTATCTGGAAAACCCTAAAAAATACAGCTACGAAGCCTATTATACGCCAAAACTGTCGAAAGTGGCCAGAACCCTCTCTCAGACCGTGGACCCAAAAAAACCCTATTACCGGGCGTATATGGATATGCTTGTATATCTGGACGACAACTCAAAACTTCTTGAGACGGATAGATTCATACGGGCCTTATGGGACGTGGCATCCTGGCATGATGAATGGATTCAATCCTTTGAAACATGGGAACCAAAATCACATAACGTAGATCGGCAATTCTCAGCACTGACACGACATCTCTTGGCCAAATATCATGTGCCACTCTTCATGGACAATGCCTGGCTGGACAATAATCTGGCATACCATACCCGTCATCAGATGTGGTTCATCCATATAGGCACCGGCCAGAATATCCGTACTGCTGTGGACCTCCCTGTCCCATTGACCAAGATGGCTGCCCACCACTTCCTGCAGGCACCCGCCAGCTCGACTGTAGAAGAGGCTATCCGTTGGGGGCAGGTCATGTCAATGAACGGCTCAGAACGCCTCTTAAGGGCTCTGCGAGGCACCAAGCTCATGATATTCGACAAAGTCAAAGAACCCTTTTGCCAAGAATTGATCAGGTTCTTTATCGCTAATCCTATGCTGGACATGGCCCAGGTCGGACCCCTCATAGATTATATCTGGAACCAGAAATACCAGGAACAGCATATTTTCGTGGAGCGGGGAGTAATAAATACTCTTCCCCCGCCCCAACCGAACTTGTCCATGAATGGCCGAACCATCGACACTCTTATGGCGCAGATGGAACGTTGGCACCGGCAGCTTGGAAAAGAGAAGAAAGGCGGGGACAGGAATTGGGAGCATCATAAAGACATTCATGATTTTGAGTATGTAGAAGGTAGGAGAGACAATGCCCGGCTCTGGCGCATTGAGGAATTGATCAGTTCGGCTGAATTATCCCAGGAAGGTCGGGCTCTGGGGCATTGCGTAGCCAGTTATTCTGCATCATGTGCGACCGGGCATTGCTCTATATGGTCATTATCTATGGAGACCTTTGAAGGCAGGAAGAAGATGATTACCATTGAGATAGATAATCAAAGGTATATAAATCAGATGCGGGGCAAGTCCAACCGGCCCCCTGACGCCAAGGAAAAATCTATCATACATATGTGGAGCACTAAAGAAAAAGTCTCAATCAGGTCATGGAGAGGGTGGTGATGGATCTTGAAAGCGTCTGAGGAAAAAATTCTTTTGAAATTCATGGAAATGACCATTAAACGGGTCAATTCCTGTATAGCTAGGATCTGGATGTTGGAAAAGTTGCTAGTAGAAAAGGGGATTACAGTCCCTCAAGACATTCAAGATCGGATTAAAGAAGCAGAGCAGCAACCGGTACATATTCAAAACGTAAAAGTGCTCGAAGACATGATAAAAGAATTTAACGAGGCTCGGAACTTTTCTTAACTAGATCATTGAGAAACATGCGGTCAATACGGTCGGTACCGCTTTTTTCGACATCCTGATCGGGCGGGATACGGTAAGTAGCGCGGACGGAATTGGCGTCGTCAAAGTTAGACAACTCAAATGACATCTTGTCATCGAGGACAGCTTTTTCAAATTTGCTGAGATTCATAGGAATATGTCCTGTAGGCGGTGATGACCCGGAGCACGGAAGCCTTTTTGGGCTTGTTCTTGGGGCTGGTTTTCCAGAATTTATTGGTTTTTGAATGGCCACGTTGATGTTCGGATTTATCGGACAGGACTATGTTATCTGGGGAGTTATTTGATGAGTCACCGTCAGAATGATGCGCTTCCTCAAATCTCGTATCTAGTAGGCGGCCGAGTTTGTTCTCAAGGATGACCTCATGCAGGTAGACATACGTCCGTTTTCTGTCCTTAAGATGCATGGCTCGAGGGTGAGGAGGAATGGTTTCACAGACATAGTATCCAGCTCCCGCCCCTGCACCGGTACCTTTAACTATGCTGTCTTTAACGATCTTGAAATGAATCTTTTTCTTAGCCATGATAAAGAATAGCAGAATATTAATAGATCATTCTAGGAGGCAAGTGTGGAAGCGACTCTCTCTTGGCTGGCTCCGAAAATTATTAAGGCATTCAATGATATCCCGGCTATTTATCAGGTAAAGAAAAAGCCTGGCCGATCTGGCTTTTGGTCGATGCTAATGGAAGCCACAGAATATTACATAATCGACGGACGGCCAGAGATGAAAGAACAACCAGCCTTTCTTCTTCAATCAAAGACCTTGGCCGATAACATCTGCAGAGCCATGAATCTGGCCTACCGGGTAGGAATCACAGAAGGGATAATTTATGGCCAAAAGAATCAAGGTTAGCATAGTTAATAAGGACTATAAGCCAGAAATTGGGAACCCTGTCACCTATAAAGGAAAAACAGTTGGCCGGTGCATCGAGGTCACTCCGGACAAGTCCGTATTCGAGATTGAGCCTGAAATGGCATCCTTCTTTGAAAAAGGAGAGACCTTTTCAATGGGCTGTAGAACGGGCGAGCCATGAACTATTACCTGATAACAGACTCTCATTTCGGTCATGCTCGGTGTTATCTTGAGTGGGGCAGGCCAAAGGGCTATGAAGATAAAATTTTCAACCATATCAAGGCCATGGTCAGGCCGGAAGATGTCCTAATACATCTTGGGGATTTATTTTTTGGCCATGAAGCTGAATGGATGGAAAAGCTGGTAGCCATCAAACCCTTTAAAATATGGCTGGTACTCGGTAACCACGATCGTAAATCCAACACATGGTATCTGACCCACGGGTTTGATTGGGTAGGAGATAGCTTCTCTCTGACCTTATACGGAAAAAGGATATTGCTATCGCATGTGCCCATTCAGGACTTTGGCCAGTATGATATCAACGTACATGGACATTTTCACGACATTGATCAAAGCCATCATGAGGCGGAATTTGTAGCAATCAAAAATAATAAGCATTTTCTTCTATCCATGGAAGCAACTAATTATCAACCACTTAGTCTGAAAAGGATAATTAAGCTTCACGGTCAACTTTAACAATTGCCTTTTTATTTGTATAATTTTAGTATAGAGATTGGAAAAAAGATAGAAAAAGCTTTGTGAGTCCAGAACCCTACTTCC
>OFOO01000039.1_pt1 | contig 10082 bp, 15 predicted proteins | sample 1542381 | NCBI WGS metagenome assembly OFOO01 (sample SAMN04958509, study PRJEB24370) | sediment metagenome | isolation source: lake sediment | place: USA: Lake Hill lake, St. Paul Island, Alaska | collected 2013
TACACGACGCTCTTCCGATCTGTCACACTGATGGCAGGAGAACCGACACTAAGCACGGCAATCAGCGGAGGAGGAACGAGTATCAAACTTTACTCAACCGACCCCGAGCAGGAGAAGCCGGGACGAAAGATAGCGAAGCATGAGATACCGGGAGCATCGGGTGACCATTATCAAGACCTGGGCTCGACAAACCGCAAGTTCAGGTTCGGGGGCACGCTCGTGCCTTCCGAATTGGGCACATTGACCCAACTCAAGACCTGGCATGCGGCAGGATCGGGATTGGCGACGGGTACGCTCTATCTCATTTCAATGGATGTAACAGACGTTGCCGTGTTCATTTCGAACCTGGAATACGAGTACCCCGCGAAAGGCATGCCATATCAGATGACGACGTATAAGTTAGAACTGACTGAGGTAACATGATAATCCCTCATATCTATTACTATTATCAAGCAGACGATACGGGTGCGAAACTTGATATATCGAGGGATGTCAAATCATGGAAGATTGATGAAGAGGATAATTGCATTAAAGTCGCTGATGTCAAACTAAGGTCTCCTGCAGGAAAGTACGCGCCCACAACTAATGTTGGGAATGGACTTCAATACGATTACGATATCAAGATAGCATTCGGGGCAAACGAGGTATTCCACGGATATCTCGTTGAAAAGGTCTCATCGACTGATGGGGAGATAGATATAAAGTTCGCATCATACACGAACATCACAACTAAGAAAATGGTCGAGTGCTGGAGAAGGTTCAGGACAAATGAGAGTATCTATACGATGCTTACGAGAGTGGATGGATACGAACTCATCTACGGATGCAAGGACATGTTCAAGATCGCTCTTAGTGCATCGGGTGTTAAATCAGATCATGTAACAACTAAGGCATATCCATTCATCATGTTCTCGGATTCAGATACAGTATTCACTGCTCTCCAGAAACTCGCCCGATTGGTTGGGTATCGGTTCTGGGTCGAGAAACAAACTATAGGCGCACCACCATGGTACACTTTAAAGCTTTACTTCCGTCCTAAGAACGATACTATCAAGACATACTATCATGGGACAGCATCGACTACGTATCTGGTCCAACATGGAGATGATAGAGCACCTGGGCATAAGGGCAACATCATCAAGAACATTATCAAAAAGAATAAACTGAATTATGCTGATAGGGTTGTAGTATATGGGAACAAAGACCTGAATATCATTTCTGAATCCGGTCTACCTGTCGATGTTGCGGCCGCTGAAATGGTCGTATCCGATTCCAGTCTGTCATCCGACCCCGAGGCACAAAAGATGGGAGATATGTATCTCGCTGAATCCGGGATAGAATGGTATGAGGGGGATACGATAGTTTCTGCAGATAGGGATGGCGCAATATATCCAGGGACAGACGAGAAGATGAGCGTCATCGATTCCGAAGCGGGGATCCCCTCAACTACATGGAGGATCGCAAGGAACATCACTACATGGGCTCTTGATGGATGGAAAATCGATATGTATATCGATAAACCAGCATTCTCAATCGCTAAGGATAGAATGAAGATTGAGAGAGATTTGAAAGTCGTCATGTCATCTCTGAAGAGTAAACAGAACACCGGGGATGCGGTCATGGATACCGAAGCGAACGCCGAAACGTGTTCGACGTTGGCGACGGATACCGAAACATTGAGTGATGATCAATATGCAGCCCTCATCGATGGCCAGATAATCGGGAGTGCCCCAAATCCGGGAGAGATTGAAATAGATTGGGATGTGGCCGATGATAGACCCACAACGGCATTACCCGATTCGGTATTTGTCGAATATCAGATCGGTTATAATGATAATGGCTGGGGTCCTGTGTTGGAAACCGATGTATCATCTCCTCTTTCTTATAAGACGGGGCACTGGACAATTGCCCATGATGGAGCATTATCCAATATTCTCACAACGACTACCACCATCACAGGATTGTTCTCTCACATATCTTACTTCCTTCGTTTATTCATGCGGATACAGGATGGCAAAGACCCTACATGGGTATGGTCAAATGAAATAAGGGTGGATACGACATGACGGCACTACAAGCGGATGATGAACTCAGAATAAAAGGAGAGGTCGAGATCGCGTTATACTATCCCGAATACCAACGGCAGATAGATGAGACCTTATTCAAAGGCAAGAGCCCTCAGAACAACTGGCTTGGGTTCAACGGCAACGAGTACGGTCATCAAATACATAAAAATATCATAGTCAACGGAAAGATGATGACCGCAGCGTTATTGGCATATTCTATCACGGATGGATGGGATTATGGAACGAACTTCAATGCTGCCGCACACCTATCCAATTTTTCGGATAGTATCTCATGTTTTACTTCAGCACCCAACAAATATCTATGTCGTCCGGATTGTATCAGAATCTCCGAGGCGGCGGCGTACTATTTCTCTTATTGGTGTCGTGGGGATAATAACTTAAATGGACGGATATGTGACGAGGGAGATGATTATGTTAGATGGATATTCGACATACCCGCCAATTATGTGGAAGCACTCGTAGGAGAGGCCGCAGGTCATCATCCTGATGGGTGCATGAATATGAATATCGATATGCTCCAATTATGCCAACCGAGCATAAAGGTGGCATTTCATGGTGATACGATCATCGATGCTGGATTTAGTTTCATTGATTTAACGGATGGGGGAGTACATTATAATCATCCCACATCTCTCCAACATGTAGCGTTTTCCGTGGCTGACGGAACTGACAATCAAGTATCCACGCAATTTTATCCCAACAATTGTTATTTATCTGGCAATAGACATACTATCTATCTCGACCCAGATGCGGATATCTTGAGAAGTGGGGTCGCATTATATTCCGCATTGCAAGAGGATTTAACAAATCCTCTATCCATAGGCATCCCGTTTGCCGCAAAAGCCCTTAGCCCCGCAATCTTAAAAACGGCGGCCTACAAACTCGCTATCATCTGGAAGTTGACGATATCGTGAGGTGAACGAAAATGGTTGATGAACTGAAAGTGAAACTGGCGAAGATGAACGACGAACTGAGGATGCTCGGACTCCTTCCCCCGCCTGATAAGAAGGCGTTCGTGATGGTGCGCCCCGAAGAGGCGGATGTACCCGGACTCCCTCCGGGGCAATACCGCCCGACCGCGATTCCCCGTCCCGGCCAGCAGCCGATACCGGAAGGTTCGGGCGTGGCATACGTCGGAACGCCATACGCGGACTACTATAACCGATTATGGGGCGTCTCACCTTTGAGCGATGTCACGAACGGCAATTACATGAACATCTATCGAACCGTGCCGATAGCGAAGGCGGCGGTAGATAAGATATGCAACCTCGAATCCGCGACCGAGGTAACGTTCAAGTGCCGCGAGGATAACAAGTTCGGGAAGGCAATATGCGAAGCTCTGAATAGGTGGTTATTCTATTCCGAGTACCCTGATAAAAAATACAAGAAGAACCGCAACTGGTCGTGGAATTCGTGGAGGTCGATATGCCAGCGCGACAGAGAGGTGTTTGGGTTCTGCATGTCCGAATTCGTCTACGATGGCATGACGACCCAGATGGTTCCGTTGGAACCGGAGGATCGCACGGAGGTTATGAAGTTCTCCCTAACGACGACACAAAACACGAATACGAATACCATGCAATTCGATAAGGACATCGCCCCCGGCATGAGCAAGGCGTCCGGGTACGTGCAAGAGAATAATAAGGATGCGGTCGTCAAACTCAACCTCGCGCAAGGTCGCCCTCTCTGGCTCAAGCCCCTCGACCCCCGGTACGCGAGGGTTCGACGCGATGCGCTTGGCAATGTCTACGGAGGAATCCTATGGACGAGCACTCCGCCAGTCGCGTTCACACCCGAAAAGATGTTCTTCAGCAAGCGCAACCCGACGAGCTGGCAGAACGAGAACGCATACGGCACGTCCCGATTCATGGCTCTCCTCAAAGTCCAGAGTATGATATGGATACTTGAGGATGACCTGATGGCTCTTTCCCACGCATGCGTGAAGCCCCCTATAATTGTGTTCGGGGGAAGCAAGGAGCAACCGTATGATGACGCCTTGCTCGGACATATCAACACCATCCTCGAAGGGCGAGGACCGGGGAGCGACCTAAAGTTCCGGGGAGATTGCACGACAACGCAACTCGCGCTCCCGTCGCAAACGATAGATGGGGTGATAAAGTTCCTGGAATACCTGCACATGCTCCGAGTCCAACTGTTAGGCGTTCCCCCTCAACTGATGGGGAAACCCGAAGGATCGAGCAGGACGACGGCGGACGTATCGCTAACGGAGTTCATCGCAGGACTAAAGGCGGACGATAAGGCGTTCTGGGAGGATATCCGCGAGCAGGTGTTCCCATATGTTCTCAAGTGGATATGGCTCGACTTGAAAGTGCCCGAGGAGTTCCAAGAGATACCGTCGGTGAATATTATCGACACGTTCACGCGGGATAGGTTCGCGGAATCCCAACGCGCTCAACTACTCTATGCCTCTAAGATACTGACGAGAAACGAATCGAGGGTCGAGGCGGGATACGAACCGATAGAGGGAGAGGACGATTTCGCGGCGGATGCGCCCTCACCCTTCGGAGCTTCACCGTTCGGGAACCCTTCAAATACCGGGAAGGACGAGAATTTAGCGGATGCTAAAGACGAACAATCGACCGAAAAGGATGTCGAAACCGGGTCAGCAAAGGCATCGGTTCAACGAAAGACCCGTCCCAAAGACTGCAAACTGACGAAGGTGGAGGGCAAGTTGGCTGATGCCGCGAGCGATGCTATGAAGGATTACGTGAAGGATGTTTGCAAGCATAAGGGGTTCAAGGCATGACCTGGGACACCGACCTTAAGGCAAGCATCATCGACGCGCTCGAAGAGATGCAAGCGATAGAGGAAGAGCGTATCGAGGAGGAGACGGGCGACCCTGCGCCCGACATCGAGTTCGACCTTGAGACGTATGCGAACCAAATCCTCTCATATTTCCGCAACTATATGACGATGAAAGGCGACGGGCTCGGGTCGGCGGTCAATGACGTTCTCGCTCGCGGGCTATCCGAGGGACAATCGCAGACCGAGATAGCGAACAAGATTGAGGATGAGCTTGGCGTTGCGCGGGATCGGGCGCGGCTTATCGTCGATACCGAGCTATCGAGATATGCTTCGAGAATGTATCAGGATTTATCAAAAGCGGCGGGACGGGATACGGTTGTCTTTAGGGCGGGAGCAAATGCATGCGAAAAGGTGTGCATGCCGATGGATGGGCAAGAGTTCCCCGTAAGTGCTAATATCATCCCGGACCAGACTCACCCGCGATGCGAATGCTACCTTGAAGCGAAGATGACGGAACGATAGACTACTAAAAATCACACTTGGGAAATATCTATCGTTGAATCGGACGATGTTCCTCCACCTTTCCGCGCCGTCATCGTGAACCCTCCTTTAGCCGCGCTCTCAAGCGTTCCCACCGCGTCATCGGGCGCACGGTGTACGTCACGACGCCGCGCCCTGTTACGAGCCCGACGATCAAACCGGGGTTCTTGCCCGCCTTCTTCAACTCGTGCCAGCACGCCTCCGCCTGGTCGAGCGTCGCGTGCCTGTGCCCGCATCTCCCGCGATAGACGGGTAGTTCGACATCGTAGTGTGTCATTTAAACCATCTCCTTTATATACTCCCTTCCAGAACGCACAGAAACGAACGCAGACGCACGAACGCCTTCAAACGGGTTTCCATACGTCCGACCCCCTCTTTTGAGGTTTTCTTTATATACTCCTTAAATACTCTTTGGGTTTGTGGGAGCATCTCACTCCACCCCCATGAACTCGTCCGTTACTTCGATCCACAAATTGCAATGCCATGACCGCAGCTCGAAGAACCGCCATCCGTGCCCTTTCTTGATGCGGGGCGGGTACGAGGCGATGATAACGCGGAAGGACGTCCAATGCGCCCCCGCCGCAGTCTCGATGCGCTTGCGGTGGGCTGCGAGGTTTGTGCTATCACATACTTCCATCAGAATCGCATCCACGACGCTCCCGTACAATCGGTCGAACCCGTCCACGTTGCACATTCGCGGAAACCGTCCTGCGCGGTATCGGTGCTCCTTCGCCATGACCTTATAGTTGTTGTACTTGTTCGTCATTATGCCGTCCACTTCGCACGCCTTCCGGTTGCCCTTCGATGCGGTACTCATTTTTACCACCTTATGACCTGCATCTTTGTTCCTACGTCATTATATAGTCCATCCATCGATGACAACAATTCGCCAAGAGTTTTGCCATCTAATACCCCGTCGAGTTTCGCCAATCGATTTCCTGCGTTGGATGACCATCGATGCCAGACGTTCCATTTTCCATCAGGACTGGGTATCTGGAATCCCGTGATATATGTATATATGAGAATAGTCTCTCGAACCGTCACGCGCATCCTCCACGACCACTTCGTAGCATACGGCCTACCCTTCCATCCGTGAAATAGGATTGTATCGCCAACGGATACCTTGCTGCCCGCTCGGATCGTCTGCCTTATCGTTCCATCACGAACTCCCGGTATCTTCGGAGCGTATGTCATTGCTTTAACGTGATTCATTTTCTCGCCTTCCTGCACCATCGCCTGCGAAGTTCGCCGCGTCCATTCGCTCATCGCATCCCTTCGGGCACTTCGCGGGTTCCTCCTCCGTGAACGCTTGCACTCGTCCGCATGCGTCGCACTGCCATAATTTGTTTATGATGTGTCTCATGGTTTCACCAACGCATCATAATCTGTGACAACTCCCACCCATAAATGGTGTGGGCTTCCGGCGGTAACATCGCTCACCGTCCTACCTCTCAGTTTCGAGGGTCGATATGAAATCCTCCATCGCTTTGATAGTGCGCTTTCTCCCCTCCCCCCTGATTATCATATCTTCTATCATCTCGTACAAATCCTCAACGTTGTGTTGTCTCCATTTTGTTCGTCCCATCTATCTCACATCCCCTTCTGCTCGTCGATATACTTCTTTATCATGGCATCGGACACATGACCATGAGTGGACACGAAATAACTTCGTGTCCATAGCGTAGGTAGTTTTCTTTCGCAGGTCGGGGAACTGGTTTCGCAGTTCGTGGGAGGTGTAGCCTTTGATGAGACCTATGAATCGATTGGGGGCGATTCGTGGGTCGGTCTTGACGAAGAGATGGATATGGTCGCTGGCAATCGAGAGAGATAGTATTTCCGATTTCATCTCCTCGCATTTCTTCTTTATCAGTTCTTCGAGCCTGTCCCTGACCTCGGATACGAGGACAGGTCTGCGATACTTGGGACACCACACGAAATGATAGTTCATGTAGTAGACCGAGGTCTCCGAGTGGTCGTATCCGTGTGGCATTTACTCACGCTCTCCGGAGAATGCTTAATTTCCAATTTGGGTATTCGTTTGTCATTTTCAGCACCACCAATCCGCACACTCAAGATGACGACACGGGACCCCACGAACCCCAGCATCGCAGGTGCAGCTTTCGTCTGCCACGTCTACGACATACGACACGTTGGCGCGACTACCTGAAAACACGATGAACCGGAAATCGTCGATACGCACGTGCGGGAGTTGCGCGGCCATCAACGTCCGTTGCACGTCGCGGGCGATCCGGGAGAGAAGAAGGGATTTCATCCTACCTCAGTCCTCCATGCAATCCTTGCAGTGATGTATGCGATGGTCATTTATATCGTATCTATCGCTACATTCTATCTTATCTCCGTCTTTGAAATCGCGGGAACACATACTACAGATGGTAATTCGTTCACCGCAATTTCCGCATGTCATCATAGTTCGGGTCTTGGCTATTGTCTTGTTCATCGTGAACCCTCATTCACTCCTTGCATTTCGGCAACTGCAATATCATCCATTCCGCTTCCGCATACGTCATATGGTCGCATCGCCCATCCGCGATCCCGCAGTTGTCCTTCAGGTATTTATTGAGGACTTCGGCGCGTTTCGGGTTCGCATTACACATCTCCGCAATCTGGTCAATCATCCACTTCTCGCACATTATCTTCGTCTTATCGACGGGCGCGGGCGGCGGGTTCGGTCCTTGCGTCCTCTTCATCGGCACACGCGCCTTCGATTCGTCGCTCATCGCCTTTTGCATCGTTACACAAGGGATGCTGCAGAAGTTCTTATCGTCCCACTCATACGGCGAGCCGATGATGGGGTTCTGACATTTGTAACACTTTAACGGGTCTTGTGATGGAGCGGGATGCGGCAACGGGTTCGGCGGGAGTTGCATCGTCTTCGTTGGTGGTGCGGATTCGATGGGTACGAAAGGCGTTGACGGAGAGTCCGCGCCCTCGGCGAAGTTCAAATATTTTCTCGCCATATCGTAAAGTTTTTCTTCCACCTCATAGTGCTTCTCGTTCGGTTCGAGGTCAACGGAATATCGTATCGAGTTCGACCCGTCCTTGCTCTCGCTCCCAAAATTCACTCTATCCCCCTTCTTCGTGCCCTGTCCTCGATGCTTTCCGATTTCGATTGATGTGATTTTCATTGCCCGTCACTCTCCGGCATACAGGCCATCGCCTCGTATGCCTTTTGAAGGGCAAGTATCAGCTTCGGGATGTCGTTGAGCTTGTAATACTTGCTCTGTTTCCATTCGTTTGCTGCCTTATCATAGTACGTTCGCTCGACGCTCACGCTCTTTCCGCCTCGCTCGTCCTCCCACATGCATGCCCTCACACCGCCTACCTTGATGATTGTTGGTTTCATGGTTTCACCTTCAACATTTTCAGGACGAACTTATGTAATGTCGTCATCGCCGCGCTCTCCGCGCTCGCCGCGCTCGCCACGCTCCTCGCCGCGCTCGCCGCGCTCTCCGCGATCCTCGCCGCGCTCTCCGCGCTCCCCGACGGATTCTTTAGCCATGCTTTCGTCGCCTCGATTGCCTGTCGTGGCCGCGAGTCATCAGGATACTTCGATTCGTAGTCCTCGATGCATAATTCCGCTGCGAAGATGGCGAGTTTCACACTATGCATCTTCGTCCATTTCCACGTTTTGACAACTCGCATCTCTCGATAGCACGATTTATTCGATTGGTCGATGTGTTCGCCTCGTACCTCGACGCAGGCGAGAGTATCGCCTTGAACGAACCCTAAAGCATCTGGAATGAACGCCGATGCATGGAATCCATGGACACATATATCCAATTCCCCATCGATGCGATACCACTTGCCTTTCGCCCAGCGGTGATCGCCGTTCGCGCTCTTCATGCCCTTCAGGAACTTCCACATCTTCTTATTCGTCATTTGCACACCTTCTTAGTTACTTGCACCGTCGAATCTCCTTTGCAATCCTGATACGGTTCGCTCACCTCGACGGTCTCACCTTTTCGCAACCACCCTGATGGCATACTGACCACCGTCGAGTATTCACCTAATCGGATCGCCTTGCGTTTCATTTCAGCACACCTTACCTCACCGTATCACCTTTGAGTATATATTAGTTTCGTTGACAAAAAATACAGGACGACTCCGGGGAGAAGTCGTCCCATGTCAAACGAGGAGGGAACATCATCACATCACCAGATTATGATCCTTACACCATTTGCATTCCCTATCAATTTCAGCGTTGGTATATTTGTCGATGAACGCTTCGAGGATGGCGAGTACTCGCTGCTGTGTCATCCCTTCCGTCCAGTTGATGCTCTCCATCAGCTCTTCGAGTTCGCATTTTGCCGCGTCGTTCATGCGCTCAGTCCTCCTTGTAATCCAGGATAGCGAGCGCCGCTCTGCACAGCCCGCATCCGCATCGTTGCAAATCCTTCCGCTTTCTCACCCCGCGTCTAACATTGGAGACAATCTCCATTACATCCCCGCTAATTTTTTCGCTGTGTTTTGGGGGTAACGGTATTTCGAAATTGTTTCGATACTTCGGGAGGTGTCCCCTTATTCGCTTCCCGGCGGCGGTTCGAATCGCAAAGGCGCGATTAAACATTTTGAATCATCTCCTTATTTCGATTCGACATATTCAGGGAATCGTGCGAAGCGGGCGAGAAGTTTCTTCTGAATCGGGGCGTATGCTTCGTTGTAGGAGAT